>Ga0255372_10009_pt1 | contig 51479 bp, 35 predicted proteins | sample ANMaggSeSYBR01E8_FD_182092 | JGI IMG/M metagenome (GOLD analysis project Ga0255372, IMG submission 182092) | Sediment cell enrichment communities from methane seep in Santa Monica Basin, California, United Staets - ANME aggregate JGI... | ecosystem: Environmental > Aquatic > Marine > Cold seeps >...
GGATATCACCGCTAAAGCCCCAGGAGGTGCTGCCCTGGTCCTTGATGTACCATTTACCGTTTGAGGGACGGTAAACCGCGATATCAGTTGTACCATCTCCGTTGTAGTCTCCCGGCACAGGCAGGTCGCCTGTAAGCGCCCAGGATACCGAGGATTGACCCATCATGTACCAGCGGCCATTTGAGGGTCGGAAGACACTCACGTCCGTGTCCCCATCCGCGTCGAAGTCGGCAACAGGAGTTACAGAAGGACAATCCTTTCCCCCATCACTGATTATCCAACCATCTGAGCTGATCATGTGCTCCTTGGCTGTTTCACCGGCGCAGTAGGTGCTGTTTCCACCGCTCAGGCTAACTAAGGGCTGCAGGTTCTGCGCATCCCAGCCAATCAGGAGGGCATCGTAATTTGCTGTTGAAAGTGTAACATTATCGAACATGCTTGATGCGTCAGTGACATCTTCGACATCCCAACTTCCTATGTCCTGATCGAAAGCGCCAGCACTCCAGAACATACCTTTCATGGACGTTACTTTGCCCGTATCCCACCCACCGATGTCCTGGTTGAAAGCGGCAGCATTATAGAACATATTCCTCATGTCCATTACATTCCCTGTGTTCCAGCTTCCGATGTCCTGGTTGAAGGCGGTTGCACCATAGAACATAGAGCCCATAACCATTACAGCCCCTGTGTCCCAGCTTCCGATGTCCTGGTTAAAAGCGGTAGCACCATAGAACATAGAGCCCATAACCATTACAGCCCCTGTGTCCCAGCTTCCGATGTCCTGGTTGAATGCGGAAGCACCGAGGAACATATAGCTCATGTATGTTACATTCCCTGTGTCCCAGCTTCCGATGTCCTGGTTGAAAGCGGAAGCACTGTAGAACATACCGTACATATCCGTTACATTCCCTGTGTCCCAGCTTCCGATATCTTGATCAAAGGCGGAAGCACCCCAGAACATACCGCCCATACTCGTTACATTCCCTGTGTCCCAATTTCCAATGTCCTGGTTGAAAGCGGAAGCACCAAGGAACATACTGCTCATATCCGTTACCCCCGACAAATCCGGCGCGTCACTGGCCTGTCCTGCCAGGTAAGAACAACCGTTAAAAGCATTATTCATCGAAGTCCACTTCCCTGTTCCCCATTGCTCTATGGTTAGTAATTTATCCTTATCCCCACCATCAGCAAAGTAGATTCTTGGGAAGCCTGTCCCCGAACCGCTGTTGTCCTTGATCCTGACAGTGTAGGTTCCCTCATTGCCAGAACCATAATCACAGGTGTAATTTCCTATTTGCGCTGTGGCTTCATTTGTTCCATCGTTATCACAATCCACATTGTAGTTATACGTGCTTCCTGAATAGGTAGGGATGGTAAACTGGGTATTTGTTGATGTCCCGGTGTTATCTGTTTGGACGGTGATCACAAAGTCATCTTCGGGGCAGTCTTTTCCACCATCGGTAATCGTCCAGCTATCTGAGCCGATCATGTTCGCTCTGGCTGTTTCACCAGCGCAGTAGGTGCTGTTCCCGCCACTAAAACTAACCCCATTTTGAAGGCTTTGAGCATCCCAACCAATTAGAAGGGCATCATAATTTATGGTTGAAAGTTTTACGCCAAGAAACATATTTATAGCATCTGTTAGCGTGCCTACATCCCAGTTTCCGATGTCCTGGTTGAAAGCGGCAGCATAGGCGAACATAGTGCTCATGTATATTACATTCCCTGTGTCCCAGCTTCCGATGTCCTGGTTGAAAGAGGAAGCAGTCTGGAACATATGGTTCATATACTCTACATTAGATGTATCCCAGCTTCCGATGTCCTGGTTGAAAGCGGCAGCATAGGCGAACATACCCACCATGGACGTTACACTGCCTGTGTCCCAGCTTCCGATGTCCTGGTTGAAAGAGGAAGCAGTCTGGAACATATAGTACATATCCGTTACATTCCCTGTGTCCCAGCTTCCGATGTCCTGGTTGAAGGCGGTTGCATCCGCAAACATACCCACCATGGACGTTACACTGCCTGTGTCCCAGCTTCCGATGTCCTGGTTGAATGCGGAAGCACTGTAGAACATACAGTACATATCCGTTACATTGGACAAATCAGGGGTATCGCCTGCCTGTCCTGCCAGGTTGGAACAGCCAAAAAAAGCACTGTTCATCGAAGTCCACTTCCCTGTTCCCCATTGCTCTATGGTAAGTAATTTATCCTTATCCCCACCATCGTTGAAATAAATTCTCGGGAAGCCTGTCCCCGAACCGCTGTTGTCCTTGATCCTGACAGTGTAGGTTCCCTCATTGCCAGAACCATAATCACAGGTGTAATTTCCTGTTTGCGCTATGGCTTCATTTGTTCCATCGTTATCACAATCTACATTGTAGTTATAGCCGCCACCAATAGTCGGGATCGTAAATTGGGTATTTGTTGATGTCCCCGAGTTATCGGTTTGGACGGTGATCACAAAGTCGTCTGCTGGTGCCTGTAGTGGTGCGGCAAATACCGAAGGCACTGCAGCAAGCAAGAAAATAAAAATAACAAGCAAAGTAAAGCCAATATTCCTGTTTTCTTTTAGAAATGTGTTCATAATAAATTATCTCCTCTATTCAATCACATTTATCCGGTAAGAACCCCTCTTTGGAGGATATCCGTGGCGAATTTTTTTACAAATGTGAATGATAACCGCTAGCCCAAGAGTAAGGCTGAAGACCCTACCCCCCCAAAACAAGCGCATTGCTTCCCAGGGGTATGTTTTGGGTCTAGCTACTGATACACATCCCCATCGGCGTTGGTATCTCGCACCGGCAGCGGGTAATCCCCAGGGAAGTACCAGCTGAAGTTGCCCACTCCCTGGATGTACCATCTTCCATTCGAAGGTCGCAGGATCGCGATCTCAGTAGCTCCATCTCCATCATAATCACCAGGTACAGGAATGTCATCCGGGTATCCCCAGGATACAGGAGAATTCCCCTGCACGTACCAGTTGCCGTTTGAAGGACGATAAACTGCGATGTCGCAGCTCCCATCCCCATCATAATCCGCAGGCACCGGGATATCTCCCGACTGCGCCCAGGAGACCGGGCTGCTCCCCATTACATACCACTTGTTATTTGAAGGACGGAAGACAGCAATCTCATCCGCTCCATCTCCGTCATAGTCGCACGGTACAGGGATGTCTCCGCTGTGATACCAACTGAAGTTTCCCATACCCTCGATGTACCACCTTCCATTTGAAGGTCGAAGCACCGCGATTTCTGTGCTTCCGTCCCCATCATAGTCCGCCTGGACCGGGATATCACCGCTAAAGCCCCAGGAGGTGCTGCCCTGGTCCTTGATGTACCATTTGCCGTTTGAGGGACGGTAAACTGCTATATCAGTTGTACCATCTCCGTTGTAGTCTCCCGGCACAGGCAGGTCGCCTGTAAGCGCCCAGGATACCGAGGATTGACCCATCATGTACCAGCGGCCGTTTGAAGGTCGGAAGACACTCACATCTGTGTCCCCATCCCCGTCGAAGTCGGCGATTGGAGTTACAGAAGGACAATCCTTTCCACCATCAGTAATCACCCAGCCATCAGAACTGATCATATTGGCTCTGGCTGTTTCACCGGCGCAGTAGGTGCTGTTGCCGCCGTCAAAAGTTACGTCGCTTTGAAGAGTTTGCGCGTCCCAACCATTTAACAGAGCATCGTAATTAGCTCTTGAAAGTGTTGCGTCTAAAAACATATATATAGCATCTGTTAGTGTGCCTACATCCCAGCTTCCGATGTCCTGGTTGAAAGCAGAAGCGCCGTAGAACATAAAGCACATATCGGTTACAGCCCCTGTGTCCCAGCTTCCGATGTCCTGATCAAAGGTGGAAGCATTCTCGAACATAGAATACATATCCGCTACGCTGGTAGTGTTCCAGCTTCCGATATCCTGGTTGAAAGCGATAGCTCTCGTGAACATATAGCTCATATCGGTTACAGCCCCTGTGTCCCAACTTCCAATGTCCTGGTTGAAGGCAGTTGCATTGTAGAACATAGAACACATATCCGTTACGCTGGTAGTGTTCCAGCTTCCGATATTCTGGTTGAAAGCGATAGCATACTCGAACATACCCCACATATCCGTTACATTCCCTGTGTCCCAGCTTCCGATATCTTGATCAAAGGCGGAAGCACCCCAGAACATACCGCTCATACCCGTTACATTGCTTGTGTCCCAGCTTCCGATGTCCTGGTTGAAAGCGGTAGCACCCTCGAACATACCATACATATCCGTTACAGCCCCTGTGTCCCAGCTTCCGATGTCCTGGTTAAAGGAGGAAGCATTCCAGAACATAGAGCCCATATCCGTTACATTCCCTGTGTCCCAGCTTCCGATGTCCTGGTTGAAAGCGGTGGCATAGCCGAACATATAGCTCATATACGTTACATTCCCTGTGTCCCAGCTTCCGATGTCCTGGTTGAAGGCGGTAGCACTCCAGAACATAGCGTTCATATTCGTTACGTTGGTAGTGTCCCAGCTTCCGATGTCCTGGTTGAAGGCGGTAGCACTCCAGAACATAGCGTTCATATCCGTTACATTGCTCGTGTCCCAGCTGCCGATATCCTGGTTGAATGCGGAAGCACCTTGGAACATACCTGCCATATCCGTTACATTGCTCGTGTCCCAATTTCCAATGTTTTGGTTGAAAGCAGCAGCATACAGGAACATACCCCACATATCCGTGACTCCTGACAAATCAGGGGTATCGCCTGCTTGTCCTGCCAGGTTGGAACAGCCATAAAAAGCATACACCATCGAAGTCCACTTCCCTGTTCCCCATTGCTCTATGGTTAGTAATTTTTCCTTATCCCCACTACCAACAAAGAAGATTCTTGGGAAACCTGTCCCCGAACCGCTGTTGTCCTCGATTCTGACGGTGTAGGTGCCTTCATTTCCAGTACCATAATCACAAGTGTAATTTCCTGTTTGTCCGGTGGCTTCATTTGTTCCATCGTTATCACAATCCACATTGTAGTTATACGTGCTTTCTGAATAGGTAGGGATGGTAAACTGGGTGTTATACGATGTCCCCAAGTTATCTGTTTGGACGGTGATCACAAAGTCGTCCGCTGGTGCCTGTAGGGGAGCAGCAAGAACAGAGGGGGTTGATGTTAAGAGAACCAGAATTAATATCAAGATAACTACAAGCCCTAATGCTCCAATAAGCCGAACCCGGATACCTGCTGTTATTCCTTTCTTCATTTCATTCCTCCTCTACCTTGGATACAGTTCAGTCTAAATCAAAGATTGAGTTTTAAGATAAGTTATAAATCTCACCAACACCAATCTGCCACAGTGGGTTGTTAGGATCAGTCCCAGACGATTAGCAAACCATCTGGGTTCAAAGACTATTTCATTTGGGAATGGATACTGGATTATTTAGTCCTCCTGTAAAGAATAAAAAATGCCACTCGCAATCGAAACGAGTGGCTGCATTGGATGTAAAGGCTTTGTTACACACGTTTCATTACGTGTTAAAACAATGAATCTTTATTTATTATTCTTGTAATATATTTGTGACATTTATTTATTATAACTCGTTTCTGACGCTTTTGCTATTATTTAAGATTGTGCAACATCTTTTCTGTAAAAGTAGTCAGGTGATCCATAGTAGTTGAAGTTCAGCACCTTAAATTCTGCCGGTCTCCCAGGTTTCACTGATCTCCATCAGCACTGCGCTCACTAAACGCAAGCATGAATCTTCGTTTGGAAATATTCTGGCCATTTTGGTACGGCGCCGAATTTCTTGACTGACTCGTTCCAGACTGTTGACTGTACGAATCCGACGACGGTGATCTTCAGGAAAAGCAAATACCGTCAATCCTTCCGGAATATTCGTCCATTAGATTTCGTGGGTGAAGACAGGGGACTCATAAGCCCTTGGCCTGGCTTGCCAGTTCAAACCCGCCCCTCGCCACTAACAGGAATGAAGAGAGTTTTTGACACACTCAGAGGAGTGTGTCATTGTGTTTAAGGGTACTGAGAAGGGAGGAATGCGTAAAAAAACCCGGATTGATAGGGGGAAAGAAGACGATCAAATAAACAAATGAATCTCTCCCCTGCCCAACCAGCAGTGTTTCTTGACAAAGACCTGGAGTTGGGTAAACTCAATTAAGCGATTAACGAGGCAACTAACAATGACTTTTAAAACAAGTTCATTCCAGAAAACGCTATCAAGAGAAAAAACTTTAACCCTGCTCGTGTTATTTGTAATATTCTTAAGCGTTTCCTCTTGTGGACAGATGGAGACAATGACACCAACAGCAACTCTCCCAAAATCAACTCAAGTACCCCCCCCTCAAACTCTCTATGTGCCGGGAGATTTCCCCTCTATCCAGGATGCAATAAATGCTGCAAAAAAGAGTGCTGTTATTATTGTTGCACCTGGTACTTACAGGGAAAACATCGACTTTTCAGGAAAGGATATCATCGTACAAAGCAGCGCACCGGATAAACCCGACGTGGTATCCACCACAATCATTGATGGAAAGGGAAGAGGAAGTGTAGTAACCTTCCAGGGTGGTGAGACAGAGAGGGCTGTCCTTAAAGGCTTCACCATCACCAATGGCTCAGGCACTTCTTATGTACTTAAAGAAGGGGAACAAAATTTACCTTGCCGCGGCGGTGTTTTCAGTTCCCCTGAGATGGAAAGGATATGTGGTGGGGGCATTGTCATTTATGGATCTTCTCCAACCATCGAAGGGAACCTGATCACCGCGAACATTGTGAGTCATGGCGGAGGGGGATTATTTGTAGCTGAGAGCTCTTTCCCCATTATCAGGGGAAATACCATCAAGGAAAACATCTCTGCAGGCGGAAGTGGTATCTTCGTGACCAATGAATCCTCACCTTTGATAGAGAATAATAATATACTTGACAATCGAGCTATAAAGGAGAGCGGCGGAGGAATTCTTGTAGTGGCTGGTTCATCCCCCATTATTCGGGAAAATGTCATCACTGGCAATAGCGGTACGATGGGGGGAGGTATCATCGTCTTCAATTACGCCTCTGCGAAAATTGGAGGGAACACCATTGCAGGCAATCGGGCAACGGGTGGCGCTGGCGGGGGTGTATTTGTTGGAGCTTATTCTGATGCCACACTTAGCGCCAATCAGATGCATGAAAATAAGGCTACGTTTGGAGGAGCTATCTTTCTGGAGATAGATTCCTCATCGTTGATCACGGAAAACACTATCTCCAATAATTCAGCAGCTTATGGCGGGGGAATTGATATCAGTGGCTCCTCTGCTCAAATCAAGAAAAATATCATAACCGGGAACAAAGCAGATTTCTACGGAGGTGGTATATACACGGAAGGATCTGTAGTTATCATCACAGAAAATACCATATCAACAAATACGGCCTCAAGCGGTGGTGGTCTCTCTGGACGGGGTGAGTCCCAGTTGACGGTATTGGCTAATCGCTTTCACGATAACTCTGCGGATCAAGGAGGCGCTATGTGGCTTTCCTCAGATTCCTTCCTGCGGATGAACAAATCCGATGACAATGAGTATATCGACAATATCCCTGATGATATATACAGACAGTAAAAGAGTAAACCTGGGTGGCGGGATTAACCTGGCGATTTTATCCCTTGGAAACCTGATTGCCGTTTAGATTTTCCAGGGCAAAAATAAGAGAATCATATACTCCTGGCCGGCATGCTCGTTACCGTGGGTTGCGGTTTTTCTCATCTTGGTATACGGAATTCCTCAAGAAATAACCTTACTTCTTTTTTAAAACCGCCCTGATTTTAACCTCTTCTTTATTGATAATCCGCTGAATATTGGCGCGATGCAGGTAAAAACAGAGTATGGTCAGGCAAACGCCCATGACGGTGAATATAAGCGGATATTCCAGGAAATAAGTCACAACAGGCAAAGCGATAAAAGCTGTAAATGAACCAACAACAATATAATCAGCCAGCAGCGCAGGAAGAGCCACCAGGAGGGCAAATAGTATTCCCAGTTTCCAGTTTAAGCCAAACATCATTCCCACCAGAGTGGCTACGCCTTTTCCCCCTCGAAATTTCAAATAAAAAGGGAAGATGTGTCCAAGTATTGCCATGATGCCGGAGAGATAAGCTAAATCAGGGCTGTCGGGATAAATCCACTTCACAACTAAAACGGCGAAGATCCCTTTAAGAACATCTACCAGGCCGACAATAAAGCCGAATTTTACCCCCATAATAGTCGTGATATTAGAGGCTCCCGCATTACCGGAGCCGTGTTCTCGAATATCCATTTTCCCAACCATCTTGCTGAGAAAGTATGCGGATTGGATACATCCAAAAGCATAGCCGATAAGAATGGCGATAATTGTTTTTGTGACCATTTATTTTCTCCTCGTAATATTTAAGTCTACTTTTGCCATTCGTGACTCATTGGCAAAACCTTCCGGGATAAACTTATCAGGTAAATTTACTTCCCTAATTTTACCGCGCCTACCAACAAACAAGAAAAAAATGAGCATAATATTCTTCTCTTTTTCCCTCTACAGGAATAATTCTATCCAAATATTTTAAAGAAAGACATGTTAAAAACAACCTAAAAATGTTGAAAGGTTGGTTTTCTGATTAATTATTGAATATCTGCTATGATTAAAAATAACTTAAAACCGATCATTAACGAGGAGATGACCTCATGAAGAAGATCTTATTGCTCATATTTTTTGTTTTTCTTGTTGGATGTGCGCCGAAAGCGGAACCAGAATCCATGCCAACTGAAGCTCAAACTCCAGATCCTCAATTAACTCAAAAGAACAATACAATTGGCGATTTGGAGTATGAAATCCTGAATCTCACTGAATCGTTAGACAACCTTCAAAGTGATTACGATGAACTCCAGGTAGAGTTTACTGAGGTAGAGACTAATTTCCTGAATATACAGGATCAGTCAGCGGGCTATCTCTGCGATGTTCAACTTGAGGTAATGAAGTATGACAATCTCAAAAGCGCCATTGCAATCTTAAATGGATGGTTTGTGATTCAACCTGAAGTTCAGGAATTACAGGGAGAATACACTACTACATTTTGGAATGAAGTAGAATCCAGAATCCATACCATACGCTATATTTCTGCTGAGGATAACCTTTCCACAACTGATAGTTTTATGGTATTTTTTGATGAAGCAGGATGGAAAGAAGGAGTACTTTGGCTCACAAAACAATGCTGGTTGGATAGCCCCCATTAGATTAACTCATCCTGAATTACACGCTAATCTATTTTATACACTAATCTTAATGCCAGCCCCAGTTCGCCAATTCAGATCTGCCGCTCGCTACATTTTTAAAATGGGCACCAATGTTAAAAGAACACAAAAAACCTGCTCAAATTTGAGCAGGTTTTTCTATTTTTCTGTTTTACCCTGCTTAGGGACACAATCCAGGCTCATCGCCTGATGGTGTGAACCCATAATAGGAGCGGCAGGTGCTGTCCACCAGGTAAACGGCTTTGAGAGGATAGAATGGGCTCCCCGGGTAAGGGCTCCCCGCAGTTTCAGCTGTAAAGCGGTCATTGTAATCCATATAATCCGGGGCTCTCAACCCCGCATCTGCCCAGGCACTCCACATATAACCCGTAGGACCGGTCAGGTCAGTTTTAAAAGCAAACTGCAGGCTGTTGGGGTCATCCGGATGACGCCGGGCCCAGGCCAGATCTGGATCATCTCCATCACCGGCATCAAAAACCAGCACTTCATATCCATTCAACTCTGGATCTGGAGTATCCATGAACATGGGGAATCTACCCCCAACATCCCCATTTAGATCTGTATATACCTGAACCCCTTCCACTTCCCAGTCACTGCTAAGAGGCAGGTCACATTGGATCAGATAATCTCCCCGACCGTTTTCATCCAGGTCCAACTCAATCCCATATTTCATTTCACCAGTTTCTGGCAGCCTTTCTGCCAGGAAAATTGACACATAAATCCAGGGTGTACCGGCTTTTAGATTCACCCGGATAATGTCTATTTCTCCCCGGTAATTCATTTCTCCAGAAGTAAAGGGGCGCTCGTAAATATTCGATTTATATTGGTCCCCGTAAGTAAATCCATCCCCCGCGTAGTCAATGGAATTAAAATCCGTGAGAAAAGTATCAATTCTCTCCTTGGGTTTTCCAGGCACCTGGAAATGTTCTAAAACTGGTTTCAGAGTAGGAGTCAAAGAAGGTTGAGGGGTAAAAGTAGGAAGTATCAAGCTTGAAACTTCCTCGTCGTCATCCTCCGGGGAAAGGTTTTCTGAAGCGATGGCAGTTTTCCTGGCAGATTCTACGCCCCCCAGCCAGGCTTCTTTTGTGAGAGTAGCCGCCACCCCTGCCTGAACAGCTTCGTCCACATCACTGGGGAGAGTCTCTACTGCAGAACTGCAGGCAGACAGTATCAGAATAGAAATAAACAATAATGATATCCCGGCCAAAATGGTTTTACGCATCAACATATACTCCTGCTCTCCCATCTAACTACCTAGCAGTGTACTCAATATTCATATTTGCGTCAACCAGGGATACAATTACAGAGGTGATATCTGATGCTACTAATAAAGGTAAAAGCTATAGATCAAGGCTCCTCATAATAAACATGGCCTGCCAGGCTGGTTTCCACCCCGTAAGGTGGACAAATAAAACCCCCACCAGGGTAATTATCCAAACTGACGTCTGATTTCCAAAGGCGTCAGTTTTGTTTTAGGTGCCGACTGTCCCGCCAGGATGCTTCGCGAAAGTCGTAGCAGGAGCTACGCTGAGCATCCCTCTTCAGGGATGCTTAAATTTTCTGTGGATTACTGGATCAGTGGAAAGCTTAAGCATCGACCTCCGTCGATGCTCTGTCTGAGCCCCTCGATAAACTCAGGATAAACTCCGTCGAAGACCCAAAGCTGGGACTTTTGCGTAGCCCTTCAATAAATTCAGGGCTAACCCTGGCGGGGCAGTCCCCTGATAAAGAGAAGTTCGCTTCGTCTCTGGGCTCTTCATAAAAAAAACATAGCCTGCGGCGATACTAGCAGGCTGTGTCCCCACAATCTATATACTATTTAAGGCAGCTTACAGGGCACGCAGAATTTTCCAGATGGGCAATAAGCAAGGCAGGCATTGCCGTCGCAACCAGACGAGGTTGCAGATGCCTTACACCAGCCATAACCAGGAGAGCTCGGGCGCAGCAGTTCTTCTGCAAAACACAATCCCGGCTCAGTCCCGGAAGGGATGTACCCATACCAGGAACGGCAGGTACTGTCGATCAGGGCTACTGCCTTAACCGGATAGCGGTAATTGTCCTTGTTCGGGCTGCCGGCTTCCTCGAAAGTGAAATGGTCATTGATATCAAACAGGGACGGATCCCGCAGCCCTTCATCTGCCCAGGCACTCCACAAGAATCCCTGCGTTCCAATTAAGCTGTCCTTAATGGCAATCTGAATCTGATTCCTGTTGTTTGGGTCCCTCCTTACCCAGGCTAAATCCCGATCCTCCCCCAGTCCATTGGCAAAAATCTCTCTTTCATATCCATTTTGTTTTTCCCCCGGGGTTTCCAAATAAAGCGGGAATAATCCCCCGATATCGTCATCTTCATCCTCCAATACCCAGACACCATCTGTGGTCCATTGAGTGTCCGGGGGTATCTTGGCCATCACCAGGAATTCTCCTGATCCTTCATGGTCCAGATCCAATTCAATTGAATAGCGGATATCCCCCTCCTCTGGCAAGTTTCCTATCAAAATAAAAGTGAAATACACCCAGGGATCTGTTACTCGAAGATTCACTCTATAGATATCTAAATAATCACGGTATTCCATTTTTCTGGCTGTGTACGGGCGTTCAAAGCGGCTCCAGGAATAATTGTCATCCAGCGCTGTTTTGTCCTTGGCAAGATCAACAGTAACCAGGTCTTTCACGAAGGTATGGATGTAAATCGGTGAGCCGGGAAGCATAACATGGACAGGTTCCGGTGTTGGCGTGAGGCTTGGAGTAATTGTCAAAGACGGAGATGGAGTTGGTTCTGTGGTTTCGGTAGGTAATTTTTTAACTGCTTCTGTCTGGCGGGCAGAATCCACACTTCGCACAAATGCCTCTTTTGTTAATGTAGCAGCGACACCTGCCTGAACCTGGTTGTCAAAGGCATCAAAAGGTGAGTTAAAACCAAGACATGAAGAGAGGGAAAAGGTCAGGAAAACCAGTATGAGGTAAATTGTTCTCTCGCGATGAACCAGCGTTTTCATGATTTATTCCCTCAATACAGACCCATTAAACATGAACTTGAGTGTAAACTATTGAATCGGGACTGTCAATAAAATACTTGACTGTAGGTATCCCTTGAATGGTACACTAGATCCATTGCTTATGAATAAGAATTTGAAGTCCAAGTTTCAGAATAGATTACTCACCTGGTATGGAAAAAATGCCCGTGACCTTCCCTGGCGGAAAAACAAAGACCCTTACAGGATCTGGGTCTCTGAAATAATGCTCCAGCAAACCAGGGTTGAAACAGTCATACCCTATTACTCCCGCTGGATGACTTTTTTCCCCACTCTCGATTCAGTAGCTATAGCAAGAGAAGATCAAGTGCTTTCTGCATGGGAAGGCCTGGGTTATTACAGCCGAGCCAGGAATCTTCACCGTGCTTCAAAAATTATTGCAGAAGAATACCAGGGAAAACTTCCCCAGGATTTGATTTCTCTTCAATCTCTACCCGGGGTTGGCCTCTATACAGCTGGGGCAATCGGGTCAATTGCTTTTGGAATTGACGCTCCTGTTTTGGATGGCAATGTCCGCAGGGTGTATACTCGCTACTTTAATATCAGCACACCCCTTCAGACTTCCATCACCGACAGGACCCTCTCTCAAATTGCCCGGGGGCTCCTACCCCTTGGAAGGGCTGGAGAATTCAACCAGGCATTAATGGAGCTGGGAGCTCTCATCTGTCAGCCAAAAAGACCGGACTGTAATATTTGTCCCCTTGCTGATGGCTGTCTTGCAAACAAACTCAATCTCCAGGAAAGCCTGCCTGTCCGAAAAAAGAAGTCCCCAATCCCCCATCTGCAGGTAACCGCGGCTGTACTCCAGGAAAACGGAAAGTTTTTCCTGGCAAAACGTCCGCCTGATGGATTACTGGGCGGCATGTGGGAATATCCAGGCGGCAAACAAGAAAATGATGAAACTTTACCGGAATCATTGAAGCGGGAAATCCTTGAAGAACTCAGTGTGCCCATCACCGTGGGTGAACCGCTAGGTACTTTTTATCATGCCTATACGCATTATAAAGTCACTCTGCATGCCTTCCACTGTTCCCTTGAATCCCGGGAACTCCAACTTACCTTCCACACTGAATCAGACTGGGTCTCTCCTGATTCACTCTCCAATTACCCAATGGGAAAATTAGACCGGCTGATATCCTTGAAACTTCAATCATAAACAGACCTGGCCACCTGGAAGAAAACAGGATAATTTCGGCTGATAAATGATTAGCGCCTGGCGGCCTGACGGCCATAACTTGACGAAATCCTTGCTTTCCTTGATAATTAGAAGAGTGTTCTTTATCTAACTAGCTAAAGGATCGAAATCATGAATAAGCGGCTTTTCCTTCCCCTTCTTCTCCTTTTGATTTTCACAACTGCCTGCGACGACAATAAAACCAGAACCCCTCCTGAGCCGCCTCTAGTAGCGACAAAAGAAATCTCAGCTATCCCTGAAACAGTGCCGGTCTTACCCACCGAAGAACCCGATACCCAGGTACCTTCTGCTCTGCCTCCAGAACCCCGGTCCGTAAGCTTTTCTGCAGAGGATGGTCAAGTGCTGCAAGGTAAATTCTATCCTGCCTCGTTAGAGAACGCCCCGGTGATTGTCCTGATGCACTGGTATCCCGGTGATCAAGACGAATGGACTGAAATCGCCTTCTGGCTGCAAAATCGAGGTCTAACAGGAGATCAAAATGGCGTTCCCTGGAAAGACCCCTCCTGGTTTCCCTCCCTCGGCCTTGATACAAGCTACAACGTCCTGACCTTTACTTTCCGGAATTGCGAGGGCAGATGCAATGAGCCAGAACCCGATGGATGGTTGTTGGATGCCCGGGCAAGCCTGGAATATGCCCGCACCCTGGAGGGAGTGGACCCGGATCAAGTGATTGCTATTGGCGCCAGCATTGGGGCTGATGGTGCGATAGACAGCTGTGCCGAAGTTCTTGAAGTTGATCCCGACGCCTGCCTGGGCGCGCTTTCCCTTTCCCCGGGAAATTATCTTGGTTCCTCTTATCCGGATATGGTTACAGCCCTGGGCGCAAATGACCCTCCAAGACTTGCCTGGTGCCTGTTTGATAAAAACGAAGCCGATTCCATGGTTTGTACCCAGGCAAGCGGAGATAATTACTACCAGGAAAGCTGGAGCAACGGAAATCTTCACGGGTTCCACCTGCTAACTCCAAACCTGGATCCAATACCCCTGGAGAGGATTCCAGAGTTTCTGGATCATGTGCTTGGGAATTAATCTTCAATTCCAGCTAGGATAAAATATCGCCTCAGAAATGGAACCCCATACCCGTCCACTCAAATAAATCCCGGGTTTACCATCCGTCTATCCACCTCTCTCTAACCCAGTTAGTCCTTGAATATTGTTGCAGTCAGGATGATTTGAATTGCTTTCTTAATCATTATTGCCTTCTATTTATCTATATACCTAATCGTATGATAACCGTATGATAACCGTACGATAATCGTCCGATAACCATGCTAACAACTTGTTACAATTAAGTTCATACTATACTAAATTGTGACAAAATGAATACTTAATAAAGTCAAATTATTGTAAAGATCCATAGCAAGGGTTAGGCGTGTAATTTCCGAGGTGCAAAGCATGTGTAAGTCAATCGTTGAGAAATTAGTTGGATATCAAAATCGTACAAACGTGTGTTCACTTTATGATATTACGCTCAAGTCTGACCTTTTTCCCCTTGAACGTACGTCTGTTCTATCTCTCTCAATACTTGGGATTGATGGTTGCCAGGTTGCTGGCAATGGATAAAAGCAACTAAAGGAGCTCAAATGTCTCATGGTATGCGATATCTCTTCTTTTTAGCTTTGACACTACTCGTGCTGACCGGTTGCCAGACGAGTCCCTCTACCCAAGCAGCTACCCCTATTCCACCCACGTCCAATGATGCCATATCACAACCAGTGGCTATTCCGATTTCGGACCTAATAGCTGCTGAGCTCGTAGTCAGAACAGGACCAGACGAGCACTATCCTGCAACAAAGCTTCAACTTGGGATGGGACAGGGGGCTGCAGTAATTGGAAGAACCACTGATAGCCGCTGGCTGTTAATCGAGTTTGGATTGCAACTGGGTTGGATTCAATCCTCTCAGGTCACAGTATCCAGCTCCTTATCGGATGTACCCATACCCATCGCGCTCGACACTGTATTGCAACCACCCGGAGTCACCTTCACTGGTCCATTGGAGGTGAGCATTCCCGGAAGGAATGCCACGGCAGGCCAAGGTAGTCTTGAACTCACCATTAGACCAGATGGAGCGGCGATTGTCTTCCTGAGATATTCACTCCGGGGTGCCAATTGTTATAATGATTCAGGGACAATTCGCCATGAGGATTATGGCTGGACCTTATCGGCGGCCCCTTTCCCAGAGCCTGCTTTCATTGTCGATGGCAAATTCGAATTCAACTACCCGGGCGAGCTCAAAGTAAGTGGCCAGTTCACATCGCCGACCGATGCCATCGCAATAGTTGAAATCTCAACTGAGGAGGTCATTGCAACGGAGGTCTTCTTCACGTGCGATTTTGGAACCTGGATTTGGAGCGGAGAGATGGAGTGAGGCTGCAGCTTGAGGATTGCACTACATTTGCCACGTAACTAGGCTCATGACGTTGACCACAACCGGGAGGTTGATCTCCCGTTGGATCCATGCGGGACCGACGAAGGAGGTGGACCAGGAAGTGGATACCCTTCCTTCTGGGTTTGCTCCTGCTGCTGAGTGGAATTCAACCAGCAACGTCCACATGAAGCCCTTAGGATGAATCGGCCAGCGGAGATTTATCGATCATCGAAGCGCAGGATGCCAAAGAAGATCGAGACCTATGAGTATCCAGGATACTATCTTTTGCGGTGCGTGAGTGGCTCAGGAACGATTTGCATCTCAAACAATCAGTTCTTTGTGAGCAACACATTAAGGGGCGACCACGGTGGGGCAGAGGAAGTGGATAACGGAATCTATGTTTTGTACTTTCGCTTCTATCAACTTAGACGTTACCATTTACGCAACAATAAAATTCGCGATATTGTGTCAAAGGTTCCATCGACAGGGATAAAAAGGTACTCTTACTACTTAAGGGGGGAGCCTTTGCGTTCAATGTTGCTACTAAGTGGTGACTTTTGGGATATACCCTTAACAAATACTCCAAATAACAATAGCCCTCCCCTTTCCCCGTATCTGCCAAATCCTGCTCGATTTCCCCCTGGAATTCCCACAAATACTGCAATAGCCAGCAGTCCCTCCCTTGAGATATGAATCTCAAGATTACGGGATCCTGATACTGCCTGAGGGGCAAGCTGGTAATTTCCCTCTAAGAGCTAATTATTTTATAAAATTTAGCTCTTGAGACCATGTACGAATGAATATTTCCCGTACTAAATTATGTGCGTAACACTATTCCCAAATTGGTGTTATAGCCTGCAATGTATCAATACACGATGCCCTCATTTGAGGCTAATTATGAGCAAGAGTAGCGGCTTTTTAGAAAAATTACGCAAATATGCAATCCTTGGCGGTGGAAAGGATCGCATTAAATTGCAGCATAAAAAGGGTAAATTAACAGCCCGGGAAAGAATATATGACCTGGTCGATTCCGACAGTTTTCAGGAAATCGGTCTTTTCGCTTCTCAAGAAATCAATACCTCAGAAAATGGCAAGTCCACTGCTTACGGAGATGGTGTAATTACAGGAAAAGCAGAAATTAACGGTAGGCCTGTTTACCTTTTTGCGCAAGATTTCACGGTGATGGGTGGATCCGTTGGTAAAATTCACGGCAAAAAGATTGCCCGGATTATGGACCTGGCCATCCAGAATGGCGCTCCTTTAATTGGGCTTAACGATTCAGGAGGAGCTCGAATACAGGAAGGCGTAAACTCACTTGCCGCCTATGGTGATATTTTCTACAGAAATGTTCAAGCTTCTGGAGTTATCCCTCAAATTTCAATAATCCTCGGTCCCTGCGCAGGTGGCGCTGTATATTCCCCAGCGATCACAGATTTTGTATTTATGGTTGAAGGCACATCTCAGATGTTCATCACCGGTCCCGGAGTAATTAAAGAAGTCACTCATGAAGAGATCGATGTAGAATCCCTGGGGGGTGCCGAAATTCATCATGCCCAGAGCGGTGTAGTTCATTTTAAAGCCCCAGATGAAAAAACAATAATGGAGCAGGTTCGCTGGCTGTTAAGTTATCTTCCCTCCAATAACCTGGCTCCACCACCCATCATAAATTCTGCGGATGACCCTCAAAGACTAACTCCAAAGTTGGCTGATGTAGTTCCCCAGCAGCCTAATGAACCCTACGATATTCACCGGGTCATTGAAATATTGGTTGATAATTCAGAGTTTCTGGAGATTCAGCAAGGCTATGCGGAAAACATTGTGATCGGTTTCGCCCGGCTGGATGGTATTCCAATAGGCATTGTCGCGAACCAACCTGACCACTATGCCGGAGTTCTTGATATTAATGCTTCGGATAAGGGTGCTCGCTTTATCCGTTTTTGTGATTCTTTTCATATCCCGGTGATCACCCTTGTGGATACTCCCGGATTTTTACCTGGAATTGAACAGGAGCATGAAGGAATAATACGACATGGGGCTAAAATGATCTTTGCCTATGCCGAGGCTACAATTCCTAAAATTACCCTCATTTTACGCAAAGCATATGGCGGGGCGTACATTGTTATGGGATCCAAACACCTGGCTGGGGACCAGAATTTTGCCTGGCCGCAAACAGAAATAGCAGTCATGGGACCCGAAGGCGCTGTAAAAATTCTACACCGCAAAGCACTTGCCAGCTCTGCTGATCCGGATTTACTCCAAGAGGAACTCTCTTCAGCTTACCGCGAGAAACTGGCGTCACCATTTTTAGCTGCTGCAGAAGGTCATATTGATGACATCATCTCTCCTGAAGAGACAAGATCACGAATCATCCAATCCTTGCACATGTTTCGGGATAAGAGGCTGCCGACTCCAAATCGTAAACACGGGAATATTCCCTTATAGGTTGGTATTTGACTATGAAATTACTAATCGCCAATCGGGGCGAAATTGCCATACGCGTTATCCGCACCTGCCGGGATATGAATATTCCGACTGTAGCTGTTTATTCTGAGGCGGATCGAAACGCTCTTCACACCCGGTACGCAGATGAGGCAATTTTGATAGGTCCAACCAGGGCATCAGAAAGTTATTTGAATATTTCAGCTCTGCTGCAAGCAGCCAAAACTACCCAGTCCACTGCCATTCACCCAGGATATGGCTTCCTGTCTGAAAATCCTGATTTTGGGAAAGCTGTTGAAGATTCCGGACTAGTCTTTATCGGTCCCCGTCCCGAAACTATGTCACTTTTTGGAAATAAACTCACTGCTCGCAAAGCAGCCAGGGAAGCAGGTTTGCTGGTCTTACCAGGCCCGGATCAACCTCTCAGTGGACACCCTGTTCAATCCCAATTAGGCAGCAGTCTATCTTTCCCTTTGCTTGTAAAAGCAACCGCAGGCGGCGGCGGAAAAGGAATCCGGCTTGCTCGATCCCAAGATGAGTTAGCAGATGTCATTGACCTGGCGCGGGAAGAAGCTATTTCAGCATTTGGTGACGGCACAATCTACCTTGAACCCCTGGTTCAAAAAGCCCGCCACATCGAAGTCCAAATATTAGGTGATGGAAAAGGGCAGATTCTGACCTTTGGTGAAAGAGAATGCTCAATACAACGGCGTCATCAAAAACTCATAGAGGAGTCCCCGGCATCTGAACTATCCCCTGAGGAACGTTCCTGCGTAATTACTGCTGCTCATCGATTGGGATCCACAATGAATTATCGCAGTCTGGGAACCGTAGAATTTCTAATGGATCAAAATCGCCAATTCTATTTCATTGAAGTAAACCCCCGGATTCAGGTTGAACATCCTGTAACTGAAATGGTTTCCGGAGTTGATTTAGTTCAAGAGCAAATCCAATTAGCTATCACAGGGAAGATAGACCTGTCCCAATCTGATATCAATCCTCAGGGGGCAGCCATCGAAGCCAGAATTCTCGCTGAAGATCCTGAAGCAGGCTTCATGCCCACGGTTGGTGAAATCTCATACTTAAAAGAACCAGGCGGACCTGGAATCCGGGTTGACAGCGCTCTCTATCAGGGAATGGAAGTGGGATCAGATTATGATTCCTTGTTATCAAAAGTCATCGCCTGGGGTGAAGATCGGCAAAGCGCGATTAAACGGCTAAAGAGAGGATTAAAAGAATATCAAATTGGTGGGCTAAAAACAGACCTGGTGTTTTTATCTCAAATTCTTGAGTCTCATCCCTATCAAACAGGAAATATAGACACAACCTTCCTGGATGATTTTGAACCAAAAGAGTTGATTCCTGAAGAAACGCTTACTCGATATGCTGCGGTAGCTACCGCACTTCATATCCATAACAAACGAAAATCCAAGGAACTACAGGATAGTGGGGATATCAATCCCTGGCGGCAAAAAGCCTGGCAGGAGCAAACAAAAGCCGGTTCGTGAAGGCGTTTTGCTCCGCCCGAAGAGGAAATATGGCAGATTACAGAGTGTACGTTGGCAACCGATTATTTGATATACGGATCGAAGAAGATCTGTTGCTAGTTAATGGAGATCAATTTAACTTTGATCTTGAGTCCATTAATGGGAATGGCTTACATATTCTTCGAGATCCAAATAGAAATATAGAAGCGTATCTACAACCCAATCAAAACGGCTCATATGACATCCAAATCGATGGAATCCATCTTTCCACAGAGGTCGTTCTGGGTTTTAACAACTCGACCAAGATTTCAGACAAAAATAAAGGGTCGATAACCTCTCCCATGCCTGGCGTGATCATCGATATCCTGGTCAAGGAAGGAGACTTCATCCAGGAAGGGGACACAATTCTCATTCAGGAAGCAATGAAAATGCAGATGAAAATCCGTAGTGCAAGCTCCGGAAATATTACCAAACTCCACACTGTAATCGGAGATCAGGTCAATAAAGGCGTACTGCTTGTATCTCTAGATCCTGTAGAAAACTTGCCTGTCAATCCAGATAATCCACAATTGAAGAGGAAATAATATGAATTACATTGATATCCTCCAACCCGAAAAATCGATACCACAAAAGGCAAGGGATATTGCTATTGTGATTTCAGCATCCTGGCTTTTGGCAATCAGCGCTCAATTTTCTTTTAACCTGCCCTTCAGTCCTGTACCTGTAACTGGCCAAACACTGGCGGTTCTGCTAATTGGATCACTGCTCGGGAAAAATCAAGGTGCAGCCGCGGTTGGAATATACCTTCTCCAGGGAGCAGCTGGCCTGCCAGTATTTGCAGGCGGAAAGTCCGGTTTCATCACGTTGGTTGGTCCAACCGGTGGATACCTGATTGGCTTTATCGCAGCAGCTTATATTGTGGGAATACTGGCAGAGCTGAGATACAACAAATCTCTTATCTACACAGGCTTTTCAATGCTGATTGGTACCCTGGTCATTTACATTTTTGGTCTCTTCTGGCTTGTGCAATTTGTTGGAGAATCCAGTGCCCTTCAACTGGGTTTATTTCCTTTTTTAGTCGGTGACTTTGTGAAGATTCTAAGCGGCGTGATTGTGCTAGGCGGTTCCATGAAAATCAGTTCAATGTTATCACCCAGAGGATGACTACCCTGAGTTAGCTCAACAGGATTTCACAAGTTGAATTCTCAAGGAATAAACAAAACCATGAAAACTAACATACTTCAAGAAACTCCGATCGCAATAATTGGCCAAGCGGCAATTTTTGCAAAAGCAGCTTCACTAACTGAGTATTGGGACAATATCCTGAATAAAGTTGACGGGATTACAGATGTGCCCGATTCTCGCTGGAACCCAGAAGATTATTATGATCCAGATCCCCAAGCGGTCGATAAAACCTACTGCAAAAGGGGCGGTTTTATTCCCGATATTGAGTTTAATCCCCTTGAGTTCGGTCTACCGCCCAATATCCTGGAAGTGACGGATTCATCCCAATTACTAGGGTTAATTGTAGCCAGAGACGCTATGGAAGATGCTGGTTATGGGGCAGATAGGGAGTTTAACAGGGAGACAACCGGCGTTGTCCTCGGAGTCGCAGGCGGCACAAAACTCATCTCAGATTTGAGTGCCAGGCTGCAATATCCAATTTGGAGGAAGGTTTTAGAAAACAGCGGGATATCTACTGAAGACACAGATATCATCATTGAAAAAATGAAACTTGCCTACGCTCCCTGGAATGAAAATTCCTTCCCGGGCTTACTGGGTAATGTCATTTCCGGCAGAATAGCCAACCGTCTGGATCTGGGCGGAATGAATACCGTTGTAGATGCCGCTTGTGCCAGCAGTTTGGCTGCAGTAAAAACAGCAGTTAGTGAACTTGTTGAAGGGCGGGCAGATATGATGATAACAGGCGGAGTGGATACCGATAATTCCCCTTTTACATACTTGTGTTTTAGCAAAACGCCAGCGTTTTCACCATCCCAGAAAACCAGGCCGTTTGATGAAGAGTCAGACGGGATGTTAATCGGGGAAGGTTTAGGCATGATGGTTTTAAAACGGCTGGAGGATGCTGAAAAAGATGGGGACCGAATTTTTGCCATCATCCGCGGAATCGGCAGCTCCAGCGATGGTAAATATAAAAGCATTTATGCTCCTCGCCCAGCTGGTCAATCTCTGGCAATCCAACGAGCCTATGCCGAGGCAGGGTTTGCACCCCAATCGATAGATCTGCTTGAAGCTCACGGTACTGGCACTATAGCAGGAGATCCGGCTGAGTTCAATGGCTTAAAAAATGTTTTTGAGAATCCTAATGGTCAAAAACAAACTATCGCCATCGGTTCAGTCAAATCCCAGATTGGCCATACGAAAGCAGCTGCCGGGGCTGCCGGAATGATTAAAGTCGCTCTTGCCCTGCACCACAAAGTTCTACCACCAACTATCAATGTTCAAAAACCTTCCTCTTCCCTTAACATTGAAGATTCTTATTTTTATCTGAACACAGAAACCAGACCCTGGTTCACATCAGGGAACGGCTCCTCCCGCAAAGCAGCTGTAAGTGCATTTGGCTTTGGCGGAACAAATTTCCATATCGTACTTGAAGAATATCAAACCGAAAATAATCTAAACTCCCGCCTGAATTCTGTCTGCCAACCTTTCTTGCTCAGTGCCAGCACCCCAGAAGACCTGCTCATTAAAATTCAAGATACCCTGGACTCTATAGCAGCTGAGGATAGTCAGGAAGCGTATCAAATTCTAATAAACTCTTCAAAAGATACACTTCCACCAAAAAACCATCCCCGATTGGGCTTTGTAACGGAATCCAAAGCTGAAACAACAAAATACCTGAAGACTGCTTTAAGCTTGCTGAAAAATCAACCAGATTCAGCTTCCTGGGAACATCCCTGGGGTATAACCTACCGGGCTGAAGGAGTATCAGAAGAGAGTAAAATCGCAGCCCTGTTCCCCGGTCAAGGTTCCCAATACCTCAATATGGCGGGTGAGGTAACGATGAATTTTCCTCCCCTGCGGGAAGCCTTTGAAACCATGAATGATCTTTTCCTCCAGGAAGAGCAAAATTCTCTAAGCAGCGTCGTGTACCCTATTCCGGGTTTTAACAAGGAGACTACTTCAAAACAACAATCCGCACTGCGGGAAACTGATTATGCCCAAGCCGGAATTGGTGTTGTCAGTTACGGCATGTATAAAATCCTCCATCAGGCGGGTTTCCGGCCTGATTTCACAGCAGGTCACAGTTTTGGAGAATTGACTGCGCTCTGGGCAGGCGGCGTCCTGAACGATGGCGCTTTTTTGCGATTGGTAAAGGCCCGGGGAAAAGCCATGCGTCCTCCACAGGATCCTGATTATGACGCAGGGACAATGGCGGCGGTGAAAGGACCTCTAACAGATATCAAACAGGCAATTGAATCCTTACCTGATGTTGTGATTGCCAACGAAAACTCATCTTCTCAAATTGTATTGGCTGGTCCGAGAGAAGCCATAAATCAGGCAGAAACCATATTGTCCGATCAGGAATTCAAAGTGACACAGTTGCCAGTCTCCGCTGCTTTCCACACTTCCCTGGTCGAGCATGCCTCAAAACCATTTTCGGAAGCGGTCAATCAGGAAACTTTCCAGAAACCCGCTATTCCAGTTTATTCCAACACTACAGGAAAGGTATATCCCAAGGACGAGAAGAAAAGCAAACAAATCCTGTCCAGTCACATATTACATCCGGTGATATTTAAAACGCAGATAGAAGAGATATATCAAGCCGGTGGAAGGATTTTTGTTGAAATAGGTCCCAGACAAATTCTGGGAAACCTTGTTGATGACATTTTAGATGGTCAACCACACACAACAATCTCATTAAACCCAAGCAGAGATAAATCAAGCGATCGTCAGCTGCGGGAAGCCGCAGTGAAATTACAGGTAGTTGGTTTGCCCTTGAAGGAAATTGACCCCTATCAACGCAGACCAATTTCAGCCTAAATCAAATCTTTTTGAGTGCTAGAAGGAGAACCACATGGCTAGTTTACAAATACAACTAAACGGAAGTAATCTCATTAGCGAAAAACGCAAACAGGCTTTTAAGGAAGCATTGCATGACAAACACCTCGTGGGCATTAATGATAATCTTTTGAAAGACTCTAATGGGAATGGAAAAATCCCCCACACAACGGAGCAGGAATCCTCACAAAAAACCATCAGTCCTGGTGCCTCCAATCCCGACACAAACGGAAATGGAAAACACCAAGCTTCCGAGCTGGTTAATAATATAGAACTTGGATTAAACCATTCATTCGATCATCAATCCCGGACAATGGAAATCCACCAACAATATCTCTCTCAGCAACAAGAGTACACACAATTGATCACAACCGTACTCAATGAGCAGGGAAAAGTGCTGGACAAAAGTAATGGAAGTATAAACGAAGGGGTCATCAATACTTTTCAGAGAAGCCTGGATAATTTCCATGAAATTCGTGGAAAGGGGATGGAAGTACATCAGCAATTCCTCGAACAACAAGCTTCCTATTCTGAAAGCTATGTCAAGATACTGGAAAGTCAAAATCAACTTTTCCAAAATGGAAGAAACCTGTCAATATACACAGAGGAACCATTGATTCAATCTGAACATTCGAAGACACCAGATCTTCCGGAACAAACCATTGATAATGATTTCCCTCTCCAGCAGCCTCAAGATGATATTAAACAGGAAGCCATTCTTATAGAGCCACAGAGTGCAGCTCAAGGGAAAACTATCCAAATCTCTACAGATGTCCTTTCCGCTGCATTACTCAAAATTGTGGGCGAAAAAACTGGTTATCCCCCGGAGATGCTTGAATTGGACATGGACCTTGAAGCCGATCTGGGGATTGACTCCATCAAGCGGGTTGAAATACTGGGAGCCCTGGAAGATGAATTTCCTTCCTTGCCTGCAGCAGACACTGAGGTATTGGCCCAAACACGGACGCTTCTGGAAATCGTTGAATACATGAATAATGAGGGGGGGCAAATTTCAGAAAATGTCACCCTCGTCGAAGAAAAATCTTCCCCTGAACCGAACAGCAGCGAAAAAGATGGACCACCTCAAATCGATGACCAACAATTACAGTCCCAAAATCCAGCGAGTGCTGATCATTCTTTAGAAAATCTCACAGTTATTTTGTTGGAAATTGTAGCGGAAAAAACCGGCTATCCAGTAGATATGCTTGAACCAGAAATGGATATGGAAGCCGATTTGGGAATAGATTCAATAAAACGTGTGGAAATTTTAGGCGCGATGGAAGATCAAGTAGAAGGTCTTCCAGCCATCGAAGCAGAAACTCTCTCTGAGTTGAGAACACTAGGACAGATAGTCGAAATCATGGGCAGTCAAAAGGCTGCTCCCAAGGATCTTCCTGCAGATGAGGAAGTGGGCAAAAAAAAAGTTGACCAAGGAACCTTAGAGGTAACCCCTGTTAGACTCATCTCTTTGCCAGAAGCGGATCGCCTAGATTTCAAGGTTAGCCAGAGCCGCCCAATTGTAGTAACTGATGAAGGGACAGAGCTGACATCTCAGTTTGTCACTGCTCTTACTCAAGAGGGTTGGAATGTAGTTCTTTGGCAATTTCCCGAGACTCTGATTTCTGCAAAAAAACGGGATATTCCCCAAGAGGTAACCCAAATTCAACAAGATGATAAAAGCCTGGATTCCATAAATTTATTAGTGGACAGGATTCGAGATCAGTACGGATTGATCTCTGGTTTCGTTCACCTCCATCCTCTCCAGGATAGTAAAGAGTCTTTCCTCAAATCGGAAAGGGATTTAGTAAAACAAATTTTCTTCCTCTCTGGGGCAATTAAAGCCGATATTACTACCATCAATCCCGGAAGTCGCTCTTTATTCCTCACAGTAACGCGGATAGACGGCCAATTAGGATTAAAAAACCATCATTCCTTCCAGGAAAGCAGCGGTTTCAGCGGTTTGGTCAAAACACTTCACTGGGAGTGGCCTGATGTTTTCTGCCGGGCTTTAGATCTGGATCCTGAATTAACACAGAGGGACCAAATCGCCAGTATTTTAAATGAGATTCAAGATCTGGACCTCAGCCTGGTTGAAGTTGGACTTGGTTCTCAGGGCCGGGTAACTATAGGGCGAGAGTAATAGGAAAAATGATGAAACAAAAACCAAATTTTCCTCCATCTGAAAAAACACATTTTCTAGTAAGTGGTGGAGGCAAGGGAATTACTGCAGAAAATACGATCGCCCTGGCTAAAGCATTTCAGTCCAGTTTTACTTTGTTAGGCAGGTCTGAGCTCCTGGGAGAAGAGCCTGGTTGGGCTAAAGGCTTAGATACTGACGCGGATCTACGGCAATCCATCCTGCAGCACTACAAGAAGAAGGGCAAGAAATTATCACCAAAGCAAATGGATCAGAAACTTCGTGAGGTTCTATCGAGCAGAGAAATTCAATCTACATTAAACCGAATTAAACAAGCCGGCGGCGAAGCTCGTTATCTGCAGGTTGACATAACCAATGTTGAAGATTTAAGAAATCAACTAAACCCCTATAAGACAAAGATAACCGGTTTACTGCATGGAGCAGGCGCTCTAGCAGATAAGTATATCGAAGACAAAAAGGAATCTGATTTTGAATTGGTCTATGGGGTAAAGGTTGATGGACTAAAAAACATATTAAGTCTCATTTCACCAGAACAAATAGATTTCCTGATCCTGTTTTCATCTGTTGCAGGATTTTATGGCAATATCGGACAATCCGATTACAGCCTAAGCAATGAAATTCTCAATAAATTCGCTCATCACCTAAAGCAGTCTCATCCCTCCTGTCATGTGCTGGTTATTGATTGGGGACCATGGGATGGCGGGATGGTTACCCCGCAGCTAAAACGGATTCTCGCAAAAAAGAAAATTCAAGTAATCTCTCTTAAAGAAGGTACAGAAACACTCATTGAATTACTTCAAAAACCCAACAGCAGTTCCCAATGGGTTGTAGGAAGCCCAATGCCTTTTCCCTCTCCCAAAGTAGGAAGCGATCTTCAGTCCTATCGGATATTCCGGCGTCTTTCCCTAAGAGCAAATCCATTCCTGGCTGATCACGTCATAGGAGGAAAGGCTGTGCTGCCAACAGTTTGTGCAGTGGGATGGTTTATTAACAACTGCGAAAAGTTGTACCCAGGATTCCGATTCTTTTCTGTCCGCGATTACCAGGTATTTAAAGGCATTGTATTTGATCAAGATTTAGCTGACGAGTATCTCCTGGAGTTAAAAGAAACTCAGAAATCATCCGGTTCGGTCACCTTTGAAGGAAAAATCAGCAGTGAATCTCCCACCGGCAAATTAAGAAATCATTACCAGGCTTCGGTGGAGTTAAGAAAAACAATTCCTGATCAACCTCAAATTCAGGGATTTGAGTTACTTCACGAGTCGACCCAGAATGGACTCCAATACTATGAGGATAAAATCCTTTTCCACGGACCAAGATTCCGGGGAGTTCAAGAAGTATTCAATCTGTCACCCTCAGGATTGACCACCCGCTGTGAACTGCCATCCTTCCCAATTCGGAAACAAGGTCAATTCCCGGTAGGTTCATTTAATCCTTTCCTGGCGGATATCCATCTACAAAGCCTGCTGATCTGGGCTTCTTCCCAACTCGATTCTATCGGGCTGCCATTAAAAATATCTGGTGGCACACAATATAAACCTGTTGACTTTGATACAACTACCTACGCCACGATGCAGGTTCAATCGAGTACAAACCATCGGCTGATAGCTGATGTCATCAGCCATGATGAAATTGGGAATATATATAGTAATGTCGAGGGTGCAGAAATCACTCTCAATAATAAATTGTTTGACCTGTTTAAAGACAATAAACTGGAGAAGGAACCGGCATGGCAATAATTATCATTGGCCTTGATATCGCTTATGGGTCCTGTTCTTCTCTCCACTTGCTAGAAAGGTCCATCTATAACGGGAATCTCTGTAATGAGCAGGGGGTTCATGATCCGAGTATCGTAGCAGTTAATGCATTTCATGATGCAGACCTGGATAGAATTTCTCAGCTAGGAATATTGAGCACCGATCCTTCCCAGCTGGTAAACTCTCCTCAAAGCATATTTGGAAGTTCAATTCAGATAGGGACAATTCCACCTGAACCAGGAGCGATTTTTCAGGCGATACAACTAGCAGATAGCTGGATCCAGGAGAATACGGATCGAGCAGTGTCCTTAACCATAACTTCTGATATCGGTACTGGTAGCATGCTGCTTGCCCATCCCAGCCGAAACACCCCAGCTTACGCTCAAATTGAATTTCGGTCAAATCATTCAATCAATGAACCGCAATTATCTACTCCAATCGGTTATCTAGAACTGAGCCAGGATATAAGTAAAATAAATCAAAAGGAATTCAAGATTCTGAGTGACATATTTGAACCTGGCGAACGTTTCCCAGAGACTGCTCTAGGAAGTATATATCCCCGCATACCCGATGAAAGCGGTCTAGCTGGTCTCATCCATACCTCACTTCTAATAAGTCGTAAAATCATCCCAGGTAATTCACAGGGGCTCAGTAAAAATATATCTTCTTCGGCTGGAAAACATCCCTTTTACATTCCGCAACAAACCAGGCCCTGGTTAGACAGGGGAAACGGATTCCAACGTTCGGCGATGTTAATTCAAATGGGAATCTTTTCCGCTAAAAGACATTTTCTTATCCTGCGGGAACCAGGTATTCCGAAACCCCTTCCTAAAGTTCAACCTCACCTCTCTGGAAACGAACCGATTTTGATCCCATTATGGGGAAATAACGCCAAAGAGCTTCAGGGTCAAATTCAATTACTGGAAGCTGATCTAAAGACCATTACCCCGGTGAAACAGCTAGCGAAAGATGTCTATGCGAAGTTTTCTTCAGCCCAGCAACCTGGTTTTGTTTGCACCTTCCTCGGTACTAACCATGAGGATTTTCTGAAAGAAATCACCCATGCAAAAAAAGGAATTCCTCAAGCTTTTACCACTGGCAAGACCTGGAGCAGTCCCAAAGGCAGTTATTTTACTCCTCAGCCCCTGGGCAAGAAAGGTGTGGCTTTTGTTTATCCAGGAGCATTCAATTCTTATCCGGGTATGGGAAGAGAGCTGTTTGATTATTTTCCTCATTTGCACCAGCTAGTTAAGAAAACCATCCAGAACATCAGTTATTCTCTTGCAGAGGAACTTATATTCCCGCGATATCTCCATCCAGACCTTGATGATCAACCAAATGGGCAGATGGATATCCTCTATAACCATCCAAGTGAATTAATTGAATCTGGCATAAGCCTCTCTGTTTTGCACACCTTGATTCTTAAAAATATATTTGCTATCTCCCCAAAGGCAGCCTTTGGATACAGCCTGGGAGAAATCAGCATGTTATTTGGAAACAACATCTGGCAGAATGCAGGAAAAAGCAGCGAAAAATTAAAAAATTCACCGCTATTTAGAACCCAGCTTTTTGGACCAATGAATACGGTTCGGGATTTTTGGAAAGATGAAAACCTGGAGGATAATTTTTGGGGCTCATATATTCTGAAAGCTCCAGTTCGTGAAGTAGAAAACGCCCTGGAAAAAGAACCCCAGGTATTCCTGACTATAGTAAATACCCCCGATGAAGTTGTTGTTGCTGGAAAAATTGACGCCTGCAGGAGAGTAATTTCCGATCTTGCATGTCATGCTCTGCCAATGCCCTTTAACTCTGCAATCCATAACCCGGCTATTCAGGCAAGTTATCCGGATTTTAAATACCTCTATACCCATGAAGTGCAATCACAATCAGATATGCAATTTTACTCAGCAGCGGATTACAAACCCTTGTCACTTGATACAGGTACGCTATCCCAAGCTATAGCTAAAATGACCTGCAACCAGGTAAATTTTCCCAAATTGGTTAATTGCCTTTATCAAGACGGGGTTCGGATATTCATAGAAGTAGGCCCGCAGAAAACCTGCTCCCGTTGGATTGAAAAAATTCTGGTTTCACAACCCCATGCAGTTATACCTTTAAACAAAAAACATCAATCTGATTATGAGGGTGTGTTAAAAGTCCTCAGCTTGCTGGTCAGCCACCAGGTACCGCTTGATCTTACACCTCTTTATCCTGTTGAGAAAAATATATCAGCAGAACAAATTCGAGAAAACGGCAAGGGACAAGCCTATATTGAATCAAACAAAGAAATAAAATGGAAAACTGCTCATCCCCAGAATACAAGACGGCGGATTGAAACCCGCATGGGCAAACAACCAGTTCCAACGGCTCTTCAAACAAAATACCTGGAGAACCTCACCCTCCTGTCAACTGATGTCGGAGAGAGCCATCAACAATTTCTTTCCACTCAGCAAACCCTAACTCGCAATCTCGCCAGAGTGGTCCATCTCCAAACAGATATGTCATCAACGGATACTCCTCTTGTTTCTAAACCTGATCCGCTCTTTACCCAAGACCAAATTGTAGAATTTACCCGGGGTGACCATCAGAAATGTTTTGGGAGTACTTTTTCAGGTTTCGATGAGCGGAGGATTCCTCGTTTGCCAAATGGTAATCTCCGCTTTATAGACCGGGTAATCGGTATCCAGGGCGAAGCTGAGAAGGTGATAGTTGGCTCGAGCCTGGTGAGTGAATTTAGTCTACCTGACCAGGATTGGTATCTAGACAGTCGAGATACTGCCCTGCCCTATGTCAGCTTAATGGAGTTAGCCCTCCAACCTTGCGGATTTCTATCCGCCTATATGGGCAGTATAAAAAACATGTCGACCCTTGATTTATATTTCCGGAATCTGGATGGCGAAGGTAAGCTGCTGATTTGGCCATCCATATCAGGGCAAACAATCACAAACAGGGTTGAATTACTTTCAGCCAGTAGATTAAAGAACGTGATTATTCAGGAATATTCATTTGAACTCGCCCTCAAAGGAAAACCTTTTTATAAGGGAAAATCTTCATTTGGATATTTCACCCAGCCAATGCTGGTAAATCAATCTGGATTGGATGGCACTCAAAAAACCGCCCCCTGGAAGTCTGCTAATTCCGTCTCAGGCCGGTGGGTAGAAATTAATTCCGAACCCGCCGAATCTTTAAATTCGGAATTACCGGGGTTACCAGAAATTAATCAATTATGGATTTCAACAGAAGGCGGTTTATTTCAAAAGGGTTATCTCTTTACAAAACAACAAATTCCCTCAAACTCGTGGTTTTACCAATCTCATTTTTATCAGGATCCGGTCATGCCAGGATCCTTGGGCGTCGAAACGATGGCCCAGGCATTAATCCAATCTGCTCCAATCTGGGGAATTTCTAAAACACAGCGCTGGAGAATTAAACCAGGACAGAAAACCACCTGGAAATACCGGGGACAAATCACCAGCGATGTCAATGAGATCACGATCGACCTTCACATTAAGGAAATTATTCCCGGAGCTCGGGGATGGCAAATAATCAGTGATGGCAATCTTTGGAAGGGAAACGTGCGAATCTATCAGATAACTGATCTTGCTTTAGAAACTTATTGATCAGTCGAGGAGATCATGTAATAATATGCAAACATTATTATCTACGCGGGCCCAGATACCCATCGGCACCTGGGTTGGGTCTGAATCAGAAATCACCACGAATCCAGAAACGATCAGGTCGATACTAAAAGATTTTGGGTCAGAGTGTTTTCTACTGGACTATCAAAACCAAATCGGGGTTACCCAAACTGGAGATCTATATCCCTTAACCAGGGAGGAAGAAGGCATACCAGTAATTGGTTTCCTTAGACCTCAATCACCAGCTCATTTTGGGAATCCGGGATTTATCAAGGATCATGGCCTGAAATATGCCTATATGGCTGGATCCATGGCCAATGCCATCTCCAACGAACCCCTTGTCATTGCTCTTGGTAAAGCCGGTTTTCTGGCTTCCTTCGGCGCTGGAGGTGTTTCACCAGCCAGGCTCCTGGAAGCAATAAAAACTCTCCAGGATCAACTACCGGATGGCCCTTATGCCTTTAATCTCATCCATAGCCCCCAGGAACCTCTTTTAGAGCAGAAGGTGGTCGACTATTACCTTCAACACCAGGTTCGGACAATCGAAGCTTCTGCATTTCTCCGTTTGACCCCAACACTGGTCGAATATCGCGCTGCAGGATTAACCCAGGATGAGAATGGAAATCCAATAATTAAGAATAAAATAATCGCCAAGATTTCCAGAAGAGAAGTCGCAATCCATTTTCTTAATCCTGCTCCTGAAAAAATGTTGAACTCCTTGGTCAACCAGGGAAAAATCACTTCCCTGCAAGCTGAAATGGCTGAAAAAATACCGATGGCTGATGACATCACCGTAGAAGCCGATTCTGGTGGACATACAGACAACCGCCCTTTAACAAGTATGCTGCCTTCCATCGTCGCCCTCAGAGATGAAACACAGGACAAAAACAACTATTCTACTCCTGTCCGCATTGGAGCTGCTGGCGGCATCGGAACACCTACTTCAGTTCTGGGTGCGTTCTCAATGGGAGCAGATTATATTGTTACGGGATCGGTAAACCAGGGCTGTGTAGAAGCGGGAACATCAAACCATGTAAAAAACCTGCTCGCGCAGTCATCGGCAACAGATATGATGATGTCCCCTTCCGCAGATATGTTTGAAATGGGAGTAAAAGTCCAAGTATTAAAACGAGGAACAATGTTTCCCATGAGGGCCCAAAAGCTATTTGATATCTATTCTTCTCACGATGGGATTGATGATATTGATCCCAAAACAAGGCAGGAATTAGAGGAGAAAATATTCCAAAAGAAACTTGAAGAAGTCTGGGATGAGTGTATCAGGTTCTTCTCTGAGCGAGACCCCAGTCAGCTTGAACGAGCGGATGGGAATCCTAAACGCAAAATGAGTTTAATTTTCCGTTGGTACCTTGGATTGGCAACCCACTGGGGTGTTCAAGGGAATACGGACAGGACTCTCGATTACCAGATATGGTGTGGACCTTCGATGGGTTCATTTAATGATTGGACAAAGGGAACCTCTCTTGAAGAGCCAAAACAACGTCATTCGGTGAAAATTGCAGAGCAGCTATTAGATGGTGCAGTTTATCTATACCGGATTTTAGATTTAAACCTCCAGGGTTTTTCAGTTCCATACTCCTGGAACAAATTCCTTGATTAATATGGAACCACAAATACAACCCATTTCAAGTGGGATCATTCACATCTGGCACACCGCTCTCAGTCCCTGGAAAAACAAGGGCGAGGAGCTTAAGGCTGTATTATCTAACGAAGAAACCTTACGGATGGAGCAGTTTGTATTCCAAAATCGGGCGGAAGATTATATCGTCAGTAGAGGGGTCTTGAGAATTATCCTTGCCCAATATCTAGGACTGACACCCAAAGATGTGCTTTTAAAAACCCATCCAAATGGGAAACCATACCTTCCTGGATCAAAATTACAATTTAATCTATCACATTCTGATGGATTATTCTTATATGGTCTGACTTCAGGCACTCCTCTTGGGATTGATCTCCAGCGTGTATATCCAATCGCAAATATAAACACCATCATCAAAAATTATTTCAGCCCCGAAGAACAAAATTTATTAAATTCTGTCAACGAGAATCTGCTCCAGGATCTTTTTTTTGCTATTTGGACTGCCAAAGAAGCTTACCTCAAGGGAACCGGCGAAGGATTTCAACATCCTCCAAACAGCTTTACAATATGCCATAAAATTAATGGCCTTCTCAAATATGAACTGCGGGGAAATTTGAATTCAACTTTAAACAATTTGTGGAATATCCGCGAAATTCACCTGGCGCCTAATTACAAAGCTGCCCTTGCAGTGAAAGGTGAAATTACTCAAATCCAAATCGAGCCTTTTCCCCCTCTGGGTTAATCTCCTGGATTGTTGCGGACAATTATTGTTATGGCAATGGTTATGGCTGCCTGGTAATGCCTAATCCGGAGAAGAGTATTTGCTTTATTAATTATCTGACTGTGGCTGTCTAAGAAACAATTGTCTTTGACTATAACCTTGAAATTTTTCCACCTCCTCAGCAATATTAAGCCGGACTACAGATTAGCTCCTTAGAATACTATTCACGCCGGATATCTTCAAATCAACCGTCTTGACAGTCAGATACTGATATGTGATAATCGCATTACTCCTTGGCCTGCCCCCCTCAGGTCAAGGGGTATTTTTATTGGGATAATCAGCTACAATACAGACACAAAGCATATCGTCATTTTCGCCTCTGGAGGCAAGTATGTGCGGTAGATTTACCTTGACAGTTTCCCCCGAGGAACTGCAAGCTGCTTTTCCAAATTTCCACATCCCCGTTGATATTCCGCCCAGTTATAATATCGCGCCTTCTCAGCCCATTCCTGTGATAGCAAATGATGGAAAAAATGAACTTGATTTCTACCGCTGGGGGTTAATCCCCTCCTGGACAAAGGGGGATAATTTTGGCAAATTTAACCTTATAAATGCCCGTTCAGAAACGGTCGCTGAAAAAGCCTCCTTTAAATCCAGTTTCCGCCGTCGACGCTGTTTGATCCTAACTGATGGCTTTTTTGAATGGAGCAAATCCACCTCTGGAAAAGGTAAAACCCCCTATTACATCACCCTCAAGGATCAATCCCCATTTGCTTTTGCCGGTCTCTGGGATCTCTGGTACTCCCCCGAAGGGGATCCCCTGAAATCTGCCTGCATCCTTACCACAACTCCCAATGATCTGCTAAAACCTATTCATAACCGGATGCCAGTGATTCTACCTCCCGAAAGTTATACTGGTTGGTTGAAACCAGGAGAAGGCCGACCAGAAGATTTTCAATCCTTTTTAATACCTTATCCGGCAGCTATCATGCAGGCTTATCCAGTATCAACCTTTGTTAACTCACCAAAAAACAATTCTCCCCAATGTATTCAGGCCAGCACTCTGCTATGATCAAGCCTCCAGAAGTATTTTTAACGCACTCTTTAGCTAAACTTTCCGCTGGGATTAAGGTTGCCAAAATCCTCTCCGCTTCATTAGCAGCTGTTGAGCCTGGAGAAGTGGTAAAAAATTCCCTGGTCAGGAAGGGAGACCTCTTCCTGATAGGCGGTGAAACCCTGGACCTCAAAGCGTTTGACCGGGTTATCCTTATCGGAATAGGTAAGGCTGCTTACCCAATGTCAATGGCAGCTGCAGATCTCCTGGGTGAAGATCTATCCCGGGGAATAATACTAACAAAACCCGGAGCCGATCAACTACCTGACAAATATGCCAGGGTTTTAAAACTAATCCATGGCGGTCATCCGGTGCCCAACCAGGACAGCATCACAGGGTCAGGGATAATCCAGGCCCATTTGTCTGAATTGAATTCCAGGGACCTGGTGATTATCCTGTTATCAGGAGGCGGATCAGCCCTTCTATCATCTCCGTGCCCGGGTATAACCCTGCAGGACCTGATTTTAACCAATCAAGTCCTATTGGGCTGCGGCGCAAATATAACAGAAATCAATACAATCAGGAAACACATCTCCCTGGTAAAAGGCGGCCTGCTGGCTAAAATTGCAGCGCCTGCAAAAATAGTCACTCTGATCCTATCAGATGTCATGGGTGATCACATTGATATGATCGCCTCTGGTCCTACAGCGCCTGATCCTTCCACCTTTCAGGACGCATTGGATATAATCCGCAAATATAATCTTGAGAATTTACTACCGCTGACAGTAATGGAGAGAATTAATGAAGGATGCTCAGGAGAATATCCTGAAACGCCCAAACCAGAAGATCCTCTTTTTCTAAAGGTTTTTAACCATATTGTCGGCCGCAATTTGGACTCAATTCAGGCCGGCATCCAGGCGGCAGAACAGGAAGGATTCAGTGCCGGCATCCTGCCAAATGCTCTGATTGGGGAAGCAAGTCAGATGGGAGCGGAATTGGCAGAGATTCTTCGCCAAATGGCAAATAAGGACAAACCCTTACCGCGTCCTGCTTGCCTTATTGGAGGCGGAGAAACTACGGTCACTCTCCACTCCAGTAATGAGCTTGGCAGAGGAGGGAGAAATCTCGAAGCCGCACTAAGCGCAGTAAAGATACTGGATGGCCTAACGAATGCCGCTTTTATTACCCTGGCAACTGATGGAGAAGATGGAGTAACCGACGCTGCCGGAGCAGTTGTCACGGGAGAAAGTTTTTTGAGAGGTAAAACCCTTCAAATGGAGCCAGAAAACTATCTTCTGAATCACAATTCCTATTCGTATTTCCAAAAACTAGATGATTTGCTACTTCCCGGTGTAACCCGGACAAATGTAAATGACCTTTGTTTTCTATTCACCTTCTGAGAGAGGCCAATGACTAACAACAAACCCCTAGTACTAATGACTCACGAACTTCCTGAAGATTGGGTAGGCGAACTGCTTGATGATTATCAGGTAATCACAGGTTTTAATGAAAAGCGCGGATTGGACAGCAGATTAATAAAACACCTTGATAAAGCTGAAGGTATTCTTTGTTTATTGGACGATCCGATCCCGGCTGAAGCCCTGGAAAGAGCGCCTGATCTGAAAGTTATCAGCAGCATGGCAGTCGGAGTCGATAACATTGACGTAGCTGCCTGCACCCGGCTGGGTATACCCGTGGGCCACACACCCGGAGTTCTTACAGAGGGAACTGCAGACTTAACTGTGGCTCTCCTGCTAGCAGTCTGCCGCCGGCTTCCCACTGCCAGTGAGGATGCCCGCCAGGGCCGCTGGAAAAACTGGGACCCAACGGGGTGGTTAGGTATGGATCTAAATAATTCTACCGTCGGGATTGTAGGATTGGGAAAAATCGGCACTGCTGTCGGAGAACGGCTGGCATCTTTTGGCGCCCAGATTATTTTTAACAATCGCAGCCCACAGCCAGAGAAAGAAAAAAAACTCAACGCGACTCAGGTCGAACTGGACGAGTTATTAAGAACCAGTGATTTTATTTGCCTCCATGCCCCGCTGACTGAGGAAACAGCCAACCTGATTAATGAACAAGCTTTCCAGAAAATGAAATCATCTGCAATACTGATCAACGCTGCCCGGGGCGCAATTGTCGATACACAAGCGCTTACCCGGGCGTTGAAGGAAGGCTGGATATGGGCTGCAGGACTGGATGTCACAGATCCAGAACCCCTGCCCCCCAACCATCCACTTTACAAGCTGGATAATTGTCTTATCACTCCTCACATCGGCTCTGCGACATTCCAAATACGGCAGACAATGGCAAATATCGCAATCGAAAATTTATCTGCTGGTATCAAAGGAATTCGCTTACCTTATTGTGCAAACCCTGAAATTTACACTTGATCCTCTCAATAACTTTTCTTTACCCTCAGGTAATCTAGTTTTATCAGGAAAGAAAATTTTATCTGCAATTTCCAGGTTGCAGGGATCCCCAAGAAAATAATTCTCCATGTCCAATTACTTAATCCAAATACACCAAATTCTCTGCTGAAATAAATCACCAGTCAGGATTTAATGCCAGTTAAATCAAAACCCTAGAATTTAAAGCAGGATATGCTACACTATATAAACTTTTTTTATCTAAGAATGAGGAGTCATTTTTGGCAGATATCACCCGTCAACGAATTCATGTCAATATCCATATCGAGGGAACAACTAACTCTTCCTTCCTGGCGGAATTAGGGAATATCTACGGTACTGACCATATTCTAGTCTACAAGTTACCCCAGAAAAGATTTATTCGCTTGAGTGATATTCCACTCAAACCTACCCAGTCTCTGCTAAAAATGGGGAAAGGCTTGCTGGGAAATGCGTCGTTCTTTAATAGCAGTTCCATCAGTGAAAACATCGACCTTTCTGATGATAGCTTGTGGTTTAAGCGCAAGGAGCTGCCCGCGGATACTGCCGCGGTATTTGGATCATTCACCCCAAGCCTTTTTAAGGGGGTTTATGAAAATCCGTTTTTCAGCATTATCCTGAAAGACCCGTTAGAGCGAGTGATCTCTCTTTATGACGAATGGAATAATACCAAGGGTGTTGTGAGATGGCGGGTAAATGTTCCTTTTGACAAAAATATGCCGTTTGTTGATTTTGCAGTTGAGGAAATATTTACCAACTTCCAATCCAGATGTCTGGGAAATAAAAGACTGGGAGATTATGACCTGGTCGGTGTTGCTGCGTGCCAAGAAGGGTTCATCGCTCAGCTCAAAAACAAAGATTGGAAAGAATATGTAAATCAGGAACCTTATGAAATCCAATTGGATCACCCAAAGTACAAGAACCTGGGTATCACATCAGATTTTCTTAATCGTTTCCAGGAATTAAACCATATGGATTATTCCATCCATGAGCAAGCGAAAGAATTCATGGGTTATTGTTAAAGAGGATTTCCTGCAGATTTCATAGAAAAAACAAGAAAAACCGCTGATAATCAGCGGTTTTTTCTCTAGTCGGGGCGGTCGGATTCGAACCGACGGCCTTTGCAACCCCATTGCAACGCGCTAACCGGACTGCGCCACGCCCCGGACAATGAGCATTATAGTGCCTTCTACTTGATATGGCAAGATATCAAATAATCACCAAAAAACAGGTCTGAAGAGCCGCTCTGTCTACCTGTCTGCTTAGGTGTTTATTCAGGCAAAAGGCAAAGTATATACCTGCCAGCGTTTGTATATTTCCGCCCCCATTTTTTCTGCTGTTAATACCGAGGTCGGGTTATCCACATCTGTGATAGACATATCTGTCCACCGGTAACCATGTGCAATTGCCTGATTAAAAAGCCCTTCAAATAACAGCACAGCTACTCCAGTACCCCAATATTCCGGCAGCACAAGACCACTCTTGATAGTCATACTGTTTGGTTCCCGTCTTTTAACCAACCAGAACAACTTGAGGATATCCCAGGGGTACCGTAATCCATTTACATCACTGAAGATTTCGTTTAAGTTGGGCAGCCCGGGCAAAAATCCCACCGCTTCTCCATCTACCTCAGCAAATAATATAAAGGCGGGATCGGCAATATTCCGGAATGGTTCCAGGGTCGCTTCCAGAGCATCCCGACGCCATCCGATATGATCATTAAGGTGTGCCAGTGCTTTGTTTAAAAGCCTGTGAACATTATCAATTTCTTCCTGCCAGTTTTCAAAGTCAGCTTTCCGAACCATAATTTTCCCCTGAGATTTCACCCGCTTTGCCAAACGAACCAGACGCCGAAACTCAGGAGAATCTTCCAGGTTGATTCTTAAGGCTACATTCTGAGCCCGAGCAGGTTGGAAGCCATATCTATCCATGAATTCTTGATAATAGGGGGGCGTATGACCACACATCAAAGCCGGAGGTGTGTCACGTCCTTCAATTAAAACACCGTAACCATCTTCGTAATCAAGATTCCAGGGACCATACAAGGCGTTTAATCCCCGCTTTTCCCCCCACTCCATTACCTTTTCAATTAATGCCTGGAATACTTCATAATCCTCGATGTACTCAAGGAATCCGAACATGCATTCCTTTTTCCCCCTCTTCTGATTTGTTGGCGGGTCCTCCGCGGCGCAAATTGTTCCAGCCAGTTTCCCATTTTTATAAGCAAGAAAGAACTCAGCTTCACCGCGATCAAAAAATACACCCCGATCAGGATCTATCACCTTTTTCCGTTCTGGCAACAACGGTGGCACCCACAACGGATCATTGCGATAAATCTTCCAGGGAAAGGTTAAGAACTTTCGCCTCTCTATTAGAGATTGCACCTGCTTAATTTCAATTTTTCCCATAATCAATCCACCTGGAAAATACCGGCAGGAAAAATTACTCCATATCAAGCAGCCCGGCGTATCTTCAATTCTTCAACGATCTTTGAAAACTCTTTCCTGTCCAAAGGATATTTATACGCTAAAAATATCCCAATCGCCAACAACACTGCCGGAATGGGGCCAATGATCAATTTTATGCCCTGCAAAGCCCGCTCACTTTGCTGCGCGACATTAGGTTGATAACCTGTGAGTTCCAGGATGGGGCCGATGAAGGTGACTGAAACTGCCGAAGTAACTTTCCGGGCGAGAGTTGTAACACTGTAAAACATTCCTTCGTGACGTTCACCGGTCTGGTACTCGTACCATTCAATAGCATCAGGCAGGATAGACCAGGGAAGCACGTGAGCTGCCGAAACGCCAATCCCAGCCATTGCGCACAAGATCAAGATTATGCTTAGTGGCGTTGCCGGGGTCATAAAAATGAGGGTCAACTGCACCACTGCCCAAAACGCAATTCCATACATATAAGCATAACGCTTGCTCCAGCGCTGTGAGACCCAATTCCAGATAGGCAGAGCGAACATGGCAATTACGAAGATTGTAGCCATAATAATATCATTCTGAGGTTCTCGTTGAACAACGTACTTAACATAAAACAACAGGCTGGTTTGCAGAATATCTACAGAGATCCAAGTTGCAAGAAAAATCCCTAATCCATAACGGAACGGTACATTCTTCCAAACCGATTTAATGGATTCCCACAATGTTGGTTTTTCGAGATCACTGTAGTCTTCCCGCTCTTCAGTTCCGAAAAATGTTACGAACATTGGAAGAGCTGACATTAACCCGAAGATCGCACCCATAAATAAAACCTTGGATGCATTCTCAGGTATGAAATCTCCAATAATAATTAAAGGCAAGGTGAAAGCGAGCAGGCTGCCCAGGATTGAAAAAAACATCCGGTAGCTGGTTAATGAAGTGCGTTCATCATAGTCAGAAGTCAATTCCGGAGTGAGGGCAAAATACGGCATATACAAAAGTGTAGCGGATGCTTCAAAGATAATATATGCCACAGAGTAGTATGCAACCAGTGCAGCAGTACTTTCAAAACCCGGGCGGTACCAGAGCATGGTGAAAGTAAAGGCTAGCGGGAGTGCTCCGAAGAGAAGATAGGGGCGACGGCGCCCCCACCGGGTCCGGGTCCGATCAGAAATGTACCCAAAAATCGGATCGTTAATAAAATCCCATACTTTCCCGATTCCTATCGGTATCGCAGCTACTGCTGGACGAAGCCCAACGACTTCAATCATGAAGAAAAGGAAGTATACACCCAGGATTGTGGAGGTAAGACTAAATCCAATATCCCCTGCCCCATACATCAGTTTTTTCCGGCGGGTTAACTCGGAAGTCATATAATTTGTCCTTGGATAAAAAAAGAATAATGATTTCAGTAGTATAACATCATCATCTTATGGAAATCCTTCTCCAATCCAATTTTCTTAATTCACGGAAAATTGCTTGACTTTCCGCCAAAAATTTGTTACGCTTAAACTACCAAACGGTTGGTAGGGAGGTAATCTTGTCCCGAAACGATATTCTCAGGGCCGCAGCTCAGATATTCCAGGAAAAAGGCTATCATGCAGCTTCAATGCAAGATATTGCTGAAGCTGTTGAACTGAAAAAAGGCAGCTTGTACCATCACGTCACCAGCAAACAGGAAATTTTATTAGCGTTGCTGGATGAAGCGCTGGATCTCATCATTGAACGGCTCCAGGCAGTAGAGGCTAAAGATTTATCACCAAATCTGAAGCTTCGCCAGACTATGCAGGCCTACCTGAGCTTCCTGGCAGAAAACAGGTCATTATCCTCCGTACTTATTTTAGAACACAAATCTCTGAAGCCGGAATTTATTGACCTCCACATTCCCCGCCGGGATCGCATTGAACAAATCTGGCGGGAAATTATCGAAGAAGGGATATCGTGTGGAGAGTTCCAATCCCGGGAACCTGCCTTGACCGCCAAAGCCCTGCTGGGCGTGCTCAACTGGGCAATAACCTGGTACCGGGAAGACGGCGCGCTCTCCCCGGACGAAATAGCAGACCACTTTGCAGACCTCTTTATACAAGGTTTGCTCATCCGCTGATAAAAAATTCTATACCAGCAATCTAAAGGAGGAGGTGTTACTGGAAAGGATCAAATGTTTACCCGGATGAACTGAATATTCTTCTACCCTGGCATCAGTGATTATTACAAAGAAGGAAACCCAGGTAAACGAAGACCAGCCAAACATCCCACCGCTTTTCTCTACCCGTTTATATTTCTCGGAGGCCTTTATGTATTCATTTACCCCTACAGAAGAACAACAGATGCTCTTGGATGCAGTAAAGCGGTACGCTGATCAGGATATGCGTCCCGCCGCTCGGGAAGCGGATGAAAAATCCGAACTTCCCCGGGATTTAATAGAAAAGGGATGGGAGCTTGGTGTGCTCCAGGCCTCCATCCCCGAAGATTATGACGGTTTTGGGGAATACTCCACCTTAACCGGTGTTCTGGCCGCAGAAGCAATGGCTTACGGTGATCTGTCAACAGCACTGGCAGTGATGACACCCAATCTATTTGCACTTCCAATCTTCTTTTCAGGATCAGAGGAACAGAAAAAAGAATACCTCCCTGCTGTGATTGCTGCAGAATGGAAAGCATACACAGCTGCTCTAATCGAACCGACCTTTAATTTTGATCCCTGGGAGCTTACGACTTCCGCTGTCCTTGCTGGGGATTCAATAGTAATCAGCGGAGAAAAAACCTATGTTCCCTATGCTGCGGAAGCAGAAGCCATGATCATCTACGCCAATTTAGATGGAGAAACACAGGGCTTTATCGTCCCCCAGGGAACTGAAGGGCTTTCAGTGGGCGAACGGCAAAAAACGCTCGGCCTCCATGCATATCCCCTTTATTCCGTCACCCTGGATAAAGTCAAGATTCCCGCAGATAATCGGTTAAACGGTTCCGAGGGCCACAGTTTAAAGTCCATAATGGCTTCCAGCCAGGTAGCCCTGGCAGCTATGGCAGTTGGTGTTGCTCAAGCAGCCTTTGAATATGCCGTAGATTATGCAAAAGAACGAGAGGTCTTTGGAGTCAAAGTAGCTCAAAAGCAATCCATTGCCTTTATGATTGCAGAAATGGGAACTGATATAGAAGCAACCCGTCTGCTGGCCTGGGAAGCTGCCTGGATGCTCGATGAAGGAAAAGATGAAGCAGACAAACACGCTTACCTGGCATATAACTGCGCTGTGGATACGGTAATGATGGTAACTGACCAGGCTGTACAAATTCTGGGTGGTCACGGTTATATCAGGGAACATCCGGTGGAAATGTGGATGAGGAATGGACGGGGATTTGCTGCCTTTACCGGCTTAGCATTGGTATAAAAATGATCCTCCTGATTATTCTTGATCTGGACGGACTCACTCAATCTCAGTTTAATTCCTTGCAAGATAAAGGAGAAAGATAATGATCAGTTTTGAAATGCCAAAACCACTGGTTCAAACCCGTACTGTGGTTAAAACAGTTGCTGAAAACATGATGCGTCCTGTATCCCGGGAAATGGATGAAAACGAACACGAAATACCCTGGGCCTATATTCAATTTATGCACACTGCCATGAAAGCATTGGGCGGTTCTTCGATGGCGGCTGATGATCCGCCAAAGAAAAAAGAACAGGATCCCAAAAAGGAAAAACGCCCCAGCATCAATTACCAGTGCTTAATGGTGATGGTGGAAATGCTTTCCTGGGGAGATGCAGGAATTTATCTCTGCACCCCCGGTGGTATGCTTGGGGCCGCTGCTGTTGGTGCGGCGGGAACTCCTGAGCAGAAAAAACGCTTCTTAAGCCTGTTCCAGGGTAAAGAGCCAGTATTTGACGCCATGGCAATGACAGAACCCGAGGCCGGCTCCGATACTTCCGCGATCAGAGCCACTGCGGTTCTGGATGAAAAAACCAATGAATGGATATTGAACGGCGAGAAGATCTTTGTTACCGCAGGACATAAAGCCCTGGTGGATTCAAAAGGCTTTATCGTTGTCTGGGCCAGCCTGGACCTGGAAGCAGGTCGGGCAGGTATCCGGTCATTCATTATCGAAGCTGATACACCCGGCTGCAAAGTAACCAAAATGGAAGAAAAACTGGGTATCCGGGCCAGTGATACCGTTTCCATTGTCATGCAGGACTGCCGCCTTCCCTTTGATAATATTCTCGGATCTCCCACAATTGAAAAAAGCACTAAAGGCTACAAAGGTGCCATGGCCACATTTGACGCAACCCGCCCGATTGTAGCAGCCTCTGCCCTGGGCGTGGCCCGTGCAGCGTTGGAGTTTGTCCATGAAAAGCTGGCTGAAGAAAATATCACTATCCGGTACGGTCTGCCCCGGCAAAAAATGACCAACCTGGAACGAGAGGTCATTGACATGGAAACTCAACTTCGGGCTGCCTGGCTGCTTACTGTAAAAGCTCTCTGGATGGCCGACAATAAAAAATCCAATGCTTTGATCGCTTCCATGAGTAAAGTAAAAGCAGGCAAAGTTGCTACCATCATCACCCAGAAAGCAGTTGAGATCATGGGCCCAGTAGGCTACAGCCAGGAATATTTACTTGAGAAATGGTTCCGGGATGCAAAAATCAACGACATTTTTGAAGGTACAGGGCAAATTAACCTGCTTGTTGTCGCCCGTAACATTCTCGGCTACCGGGGCAGTCAGCTGCGCTAATAAGATATAAACCCATTTCATTTGGCAGCAGCAAACCTGTCTTTCTGTTTTAGCTGCTCCGGAATGAGGAGAGATAATATGAACTATTCAATTAACAAAGCGGTGGTGATAGGCTCAGGCACTATGGGAGCGGCTATTGCAGCTCACCTTGCCAACGCCGGTATTCGGGTTTATTTGCTGGATATTGTTCCCAGCAAGTTAACTGAGAAAGAAAAGAGTCAGGGATTAACTTTGCAGGACCAGTTAGTCCGGAACCGGATAGTAAATCAGGGCTTTCAAGCCGCCTTAAAATCCCGTCCAGCCAGTTTTTATTCTGAAAATCCTGCCAACGCGGTGCAGCTCGGCAACCTGGAGGATGATTTCCAGGTCATAAAAGACGCCGACTGGATCATTGAGGTCATCATAGAGAATTTAGGGATCAAACAGGATTTAATGAAAAGAATTGACGAGGTCCGGTCAGAAAGAACCATCGTCAGCACAAATACTTCCGGAATACCCGTTACTTCAATAGCGGAGGGCCGATCACCTGGCTTTAAGGAACATTTCCTGGGAACCCACTTCTTCAACCCACCCCGGTATTTGAAACTTCTGGAAGTCATTCCAACCGCGGATACTCTTCCTGAAGTAATTGATAACATCAGTCATTTTGCGGAATACAGGCTGGGTAAAGGTGTTGTGCTTTGCAAGGATACTCCAAATTTTATTGCCAACAGACTGGGATTTGGCAGCGGCGCTTTCACGCTCGATTTCATCCTGAAAAATGAATATACAGTCAAGGAAGTTGACAGCATTACCGGTCCGCTTATCGGCCGTCCAAAATCAGCCACTTTCCGGCTGCTTGATCTGGTAGGAATTGATGTCTGGGAACATGTTGGAACCAATCTGACCAAGGCTTTATCGGAAGATGATCAGGCTATGCCTTATTTATCATCAGAACCGGCAAATCAACTAATCCACGATATGGTGGAAAAAGGCCGCCTGGGAAACAAGGCCAAACAGGGTTTTTATAAACAAGTCACCGTAGATGGCAAAAAGGAATTCTGGCCGCTCAACCTATCCAGCAGGGAATATGAAGCCTCAGAGCAAATCCGTTATGATTCCGTAAAAGCCGCTAAAGGGATTGAAGACCTGGGAGAACGACTGAGTAAACTTATAGGAGAAGATGACCGTGCTGCTGATTTAATTCGTTCCACGATCCTTCAGGGCTTATCGTATGCCTCCCATCGAATCCCTGAAATTGCAGATACTCCCAAGCCAATTGATGATGCAATGCGGTGGGGTTTCGGACACGAGGTAGGTCCGTTTGAAATTTGGGATCTACTGGGAATAAAAACCATTATCCCGCAGCTCAAAGAAGCGGGATTTCCCCCTGCCCCCTGGGTAGAAAAGATGGTCAAGGATGGTATAACCAGTTTTTACGAATATGATGGAAAACAAAAAACCGCTGTATATGATCCAGTAAAGAAAAAATATATTCCCCTCCAACCCTCACTTCATATTATCCGGGTGAGTGAACAGAAAAGCGATCAAAAAAACATCCTGGCTCGTAATACCAGTGCCTCATTGATTGACCTGGGAGACGGGGTTGCCTGCGTAGAATTCCAGACCAAAATGAATTCCATCGACGAAGATACCATCAACATGCTGAATCAAGCGCTTGATTATGCGCTGGAAAACAATCTCAATGGCTTAGTAGTTGGAAATGATGCTGACAATTTCAGCGTCGGCGCCAACTTGTTTGGCGTGGTAATGGCTGCGCAGAATGAAATGTGGGACCAGCTGGATCTAATCGTCCGCAAGCTGCAAGACGCAGACATGAGAATGAGGTATTTCCCCAAACCTGTCGTCATTGCGCCGGCTGGATTAGCCCTGGGCGGAGGTGCGGAAATCACAATGCATGGCAGCCGGGTAGTGGCAGCAGCCGAGTTATACACAGGCCTGGTGGAAGTTGGCGCTGGAGTGATACCGGCTGGAGGCGGGACAAAAGAAATGATCCGCAGGCTGATCAATCCACCAATGCAGACTAAAGACGCGGTTGTGTTTCCTTACCTTCAGCGGGTATTCGAACAGGTTGGACAGGGAGCTGTTGCTAAAAGCGCCCTCGAGGCCCAGGAGATGGGAATCCTGAGCGCCGAGGACCGGATCGTGATCAATCGCGATCATCTGCTTGCTGAAGCCAAGCGAGAAGTGCTGCACATGGCTGAATCAGGGTACGCACCACCAGCACCTGAAAAGATCTTCGCTGCCGGTAGAGATGCCCTCTCCGGTTTAAAAATAGGATTGCACAATTTCAAGGAAGGCGGTTTTATCACCGATTATGAAGCAGTGATCGGAAGTAAATTGATAGGAGTCATGACTGGCGGCAATATTTCCCAACCAACCTGGATGGATGAACAATATTTCCTGGATCTGGAAAGGGAAGCTTTCCTCTCTTTATGCGGTGAAAAGAAAACCCAGGAGAGAATGTGGCACCTGCTTCAAAAAGGGAAAGTCCTTAGAAATTAACGGGAAATTACTCAGGGACCGGATCAGACCCGGTCTCTGCTCCACTCCCGAATTGACGGTAAGGAGATTTAGATGAAATCAACACTTGACCCGAAACACGATCCGGTGATTGTGGCAGCGGCAAGAACTGCTATAGGGAAAGCAAAACGCGGAACCCTGAAAACAGTCCGGCCAGAAACGATGGCTGCTGCTGTAATTAAGGATTTGCTAAAAAGAGCCGATGAACTGGATCCAATGGAACTGGATGATCTGATTGTAGGTTGCGCTTTTCCCGAAGGGGAACAGGGCATGAACATCGCCCGCCTGATAGGTTTCCGGGCAGGTCTTCCGGTGGAAATCCCGGCTGAAACGATTAACCGCTTCTGTTCCTCTGGAGTACAGAGTATTGCACATGCTGCCCAGGCTATCACTGCCGGCTACATTGATGCCGCGATCGCCGGGGGAGTTGAATCCATGAGCATGGTACCCATGACAGGATACAAATTCAGCCCTGATGCAACCCTGGCTGATGAATATCCGGAAGCATATACCAGCATGGGAATTACTGCGGAGAATGTATCTGTTCAATATCAAATTAGCCGGGAAATGCAGGATGAATTTGCCTTGCTCAGCAATCAGAAAGCTGTCAAGGCTGTCGAATCCGGTCGATTTGATTCCGAAATTGTCCCCCTGACGGTGAAAATCGAATCACCGGATGGAGTAAAAGAAATCTTATTTAATCGGGATGAAGGACCGCGGGCAGATACCAACCTGGAAGTATTAGGCAAACTTAGGCCTGCGTTTAAGCTGGGAGGGACGGTTACTGCAGGCAATTCATCCCAAATGTCCGATGGCGCCGCAGGAGTGATAATCATGTCGCGGGAAAAAGCTGAGTCTCTTGGATTAAAACCGCTGGCCCGATTTGTTTCCTTTGCTGCTGGCGGTGTAGCTCCAGAAGTCATGGGATTGGGTCCAATCAACGCGGTTCCCAGGGTTTTAGAACTTAGCGGCTTTTCACTTGATGATATCCAGTTAATTGAACTAAATGAAGCCTTCGCTGCCCAGGGATTGGCGGTCATCAGGGAATTGGGATTAAATGAGGAAATAACCAATGTGAACGGTGGAGCTATTGCCTTGGGACACCCCTTGGGCTGCACAGGAGCGAAATTATCCGTTCAGATGATCCATGAACTGAAAAAACGGGATCTGGAATTTGGGTTGGTGACTATGTGCATCGGCGGCGGCATGGGGGCAGCCGCAATATTCCAGAACTTAAACTAATAAAATGCTCATAAAAGGAGAAAAGAATGGCTGAGTACACAGTAAAAGAACTGGTGTTTAATCATGAAAAAGCTTTCATGCCGGAGAAAGCTGCTGGCCTGGAAGCAATAGTTCAGTATCATCTCACCGGCGACGAGGGTGGTGACTTTATCATCCAGATCAACGATGATAAATGCTCTGTAAGCGAGGGGGTGGCAGAGGATCCTGTCATGACCATGACCGCTGATGGCATTTATTTCCGGGATGTCCTGCTCGGTAAAGAAGATGGCATGAAGGGATTTATGGAGGGAAAACTGCAGCTTGCCGGAGATCTGAATCTGGCAATGAAATTAACCAGTTTCTTCAAGATGGGCGGCTAGTAAATAAAACAATCCGCTAAAAATATCCAGGGATTACAAATCCTTGAATATAAGCGAAAAAGCACCCCGGTTAATTATTCGGGGTGCTTTTTGTTTATCCAAAACTATATCATTTCTATTTAAACTCAACGGTATCCAGATTATCCTCCACGCCAGCATATAAATCCTGGATGATTTCCGTCACGATTTCAACAACTTTGTCCAAGGGAATTACTTTTTTCTCAGACTCATGCCTGATTTTTATTTCAATGCCGCCTTCCTGCAATGCTCTGTGGCCCACTGTTAATCTCAGCGGGATACCAATCAGATCTGCATCGTTAAATTTCACTCCCGGGCTTTCATCCCGGTCATCAAAGAGCACTTCAACTCCCTCCTGGATCAGATCCTGATACAATTTTTCAGCAGCAAGGTGAACCTTTTCACTATCCCCTTTGCCCCCGACCAACTCGACCAGGTGAACTTCGTAAGGAGCTATGGTAATAGGCATCATTAAACCATATTTATCGTTATATTCTTCAGCGACGGATGCCAGCAAACGGCCGCTTCCGATGCCGTACGAACCCATCACAACCGGCTTTTCTTTGCCATCGGAATCCTGAAAAGTTGCTCCAACTGCTTCGCTGTACCAGGTGCCCAGTTTAAAGATATTTCCTACTTCTACACCCCTGAGCGCTTTCATGGGCGAGCCGCATTTAGAGCAGGCATCTCCATCTCTGGCAGCGACGATATCAGCAACCACATCCGCTACAAAATCACGACCGTAATTGACGTTCATAAAGTGAAAGCCTTCTTCATTCGCACCAGCAACCAGGTTTGTAGACTCGGGTATCAGATCATCCACAACAACCATAATATTCTTAAGTCCCACGGGGGAAGCATATCCGGGCACAGCTCCTGAGGCTGCAATTTCGGATTCTTCAGCAGGTCTAAGCGCCTTGGCACCTACTGCGTTCAATAATTTGGTCTCATTTAAGTCCATATCCCCTCTTACTATGGCAAAGACCAATTTTTCCTTATCGCCTTCCTGATCTTGAATAGTTGCCATCATGAACACTGCTTTAGCCGTCTTGTGTTCTGGTATCTTTAAATACTCTGCCAGGCCAACTATTGTTTTTGCATCAGGTGTAGCAACTTTCTTCAATTTCTTCTGCTTTTCTTCCCCGGCTTTTTCCTTTTGCAGCTCTGCAATCTGCCGGTTGGCAGAATATCCGCATTCATCGCATATCAGCAGCGTATCTTCACCTACTGGTGTCAAATACATATATTCATGGGCCATGTTTCCGCCCATCATGCCCACATCTGACTCCACAGCAATTACTGGAAGTTTACAGCGTGCGAAAATATTAAAATATGCCTGGTAGTGGTTGGCATATTGAAGATCCAACCCCGCCCAATCCCTATCCAGGCTGTAACTGTCCTTCATGGTAAATTCCCTGACACGAATCAATCCAGCTCTCGGACGGGGATCATCCCGCCATTTGGTCTGGATATGATAAATCATCATTGGAAGTTGGCGGTAGGACTGAATTTCATCCTTAATTATGTCCACTACTGCCTCTTCATGGGTCATCGCCAGAACCATTTCCCGGCCGTTCCGGTCCTGGAAACGTCCCATCTCAGGACCAACTTTTCCCCATCTTCCGGTAGCCTGCCAGATCTCTGCGGGATGAACTACCGGCATAGACATCTCCTGTCCGTCGATTTTATTCATTTCATCGCGCATTATATTTTCTATCTTGGTCAAAGACCGTTTAGCCAACGGCATGGCTGTAAATATACCAGCGGCAAGCTGTTTAATGTATCCTGCCCGAATCAACAGTTGGTGGCTGGCAATTTCCGCATCAGAAGGGGCTTCCCGGAGGGTTTGACTCAACAGCCTGGACATTCGCATAAGTTATCTCCTCAAAATTTATTCTCTTAGATAATATCGGTATAAAAAAACTCCGGTATTTCAGTCCGGAGAGTTACCATCAATACTATATTTTCGAAACTCCAATTGACCGAATACCACTTAGGGGTTATTCCGGATGCTAGGGACGGGTACTCTGGAGTCAGTCTTAATATACATTGAAGTTAGTGTACCAAAGCTTGAAAGGATGTCAAGGCACGTTTAATCTACCAGAGATCATCAGGATCAATAGAGAACATTACGATTCTTCCCATTCCAGGCTTGCATTATTCGCAGGAGACCCGTATGGTAAAATCTTTCCAATTCCCTTTCTGTTCCTGAAATTATTAATAACAGCAATTCATCACTGCAATAACGAAGGATAACCCTTATGATCCCAATCCGAGATGAAAATCCCACCCACAGTACTCCCATAATCACCTATTTGTTAATTGCCTTAAATATTATCGTTTTTGCATTTCAAACCATGCTCGGTTCATCGAATGAACAGTTCATTTACCAATTTGCACTTATTCCGGCTGAAGTTACCACCCTCTCAATAGACGGTATCTTCAATATTTTCACCAGCATGTTCATGCACGCGGGTTTCGCCCATCTTGGCGGAAATATGCTTTACTTATGGATTTTCGGTGACAATGTGGAAGATCGGCTGGGGAGTGGACGCTACTTGTTCTTTTATATCCTCGGCGGCACAGTCGCTTCCATTGCACACATCATGTCTTCCCCTGGTTCTCAAATTCCAACAGTAGGTGCCAGCGGAGCAATCGCAGCGGTTCTGGGAGCATACCTGGTTCTTTTCCCCAAGCAAAAAGTTTTAACCCTGATACCCCTGGGATTCTGGCTGAGAATGACCATGCTTCCGGCCAGCATCGTTTTAGGAGGATGGTTTTTATTTCAATTATTCCAGGTGATGCTTTCCCTGGGTGACCCGTCAATAGGTGGTGTTGCCTTCTGGGCCCATATCGGTGGTTTTATCAGCGGTGTTCTTTTAGGATTGCTATTTAAGAAACCAGAATCAGAATACCCCTCCAATTATTGGTAAGCCTGTAATAATCAATCTCCGCTTGATTATCCACTCAAGCTAGGTTATAATTTCGCGGCATCGGGATGTGGCGCAGCCCGGCTAGCGCGCGCCGTTCGGGTCGGCGAGGTCGTGGGTTCAAATCCCACCAT
>Ga0255372_10011_pt1 | contig 48546 bp, 33 predicted proteins | sample ANMaggSeSYBR01E8_FD_182092 | JGI IMG/M metagenome (GOLD analysis project Ga0255372, IMG submission 182092) | Sediment cell enrichment communities from methane seep in Santa Monica Basin, California, United Staets - ANME aggregate JGI... | ecosystem: Environmental > Aquatic > Marine > Cold seeps >...
GCAATGTTCAATTTATTTACCAGCGATCAGTCACTAAATGCACTCGCTTTTCATAGTTCAGGAAACATAATACGGGTTCAGGATGCCTCCCCAGCAGCGTCTCCGCAGCCTTGAGATATCCTTCAACCTGGGTTTGGTAATCTTTTTCTTTCCAGAGCCTTTTAAATGCCTCCTTACTTGATATCCGATCAGTTTTAAACTCAACCAATACCCATTTGCTTTCCTCTAAAAACAAGGCATCGATCACGCCAATCAATGGACCTTTACCCTCCCGGGGAAGACTGAAAGGAATTTCATGCAGTAAGCGGTCAGCTCCTGTCATCCGATGATACAAATCAGAGTCCTGGAATCTCTCCAGGTTTTTAATAACTCTTCTGTAGCCATCTTTGATTTCCTTTTCCCCAGAAATACCAAGACTCCGTAATTCTGCATCAGCCCAGGAGATGAACGCTGTCTCTCCATCATCCGGGAACTTCCACATTTCCAGTGCGCGATGAACAACTTTGCCAACCATCCAGGCAGGAACTGTTGGCCTTTCTGCAGTGGAAACAACCCGGCGGATTTCCTGATCTTTTTCCTTTTCCTTATCCAACCCGTAGTCAACTGGCTGTATACCATCCACCATCGAAAAATCATCAATAATCTCTGGTTTCTCAGGCTGGCTGGCAGAGATGGTCGGATATATAAATTCAATTCCCGGTTTATAAATTCTACAGAGTGATTTCATGTCATTTTTTTCCAGTTTTATCTCCTGGATATCATCACCATCTTCCTGATAGGATATCTGCACATCGCCTAACCCCAGTGGTTCTACAAGTTTTCCTAACCAACCGGTTTGCTTTCCCATGCTTTGATCCCGGGCAGGCTTCCCCAGAACACCGCTGATGATTAATAATTCTTGCGCCCGCGTGGCCGCCACATACAACAGTCGATTGGATTCTGCTTCCTCCTTAAGACGCTCTTCGGTCAACGATAAACCGTATGCCAACGATGACGACCTTACGATTTCCGGAATCCCATTTTCCTCCAATATAATCTTATCTTCAAAAAATGGAGGAACTAACCCAAACCGTTCATCAAATAAAATTTCCCGACTGAATCGTCCTTTTTTTGACGCATCTCCCAGCACCACTACCGGGAACTCCAAACCTTTTGACTGATGCACTGTCATAATCTGCACGGCACCTTCTGCTACAGATAAAGCTTCTCCTTCTCTAACAGCGACATTTTTCAACTCGGAAATTGTATTTAAAAATGCCTCAACACTTGCTTCGCCCCTCTTTTGAGTATCAGTGATTAATTTTTTTAGATTTTGAACACTGCGTTTTAATCCCATTTTTGTTAACGATGGAATATATGCTGTCCCTTCCAGGAATTTCCACAAAAGTTCAGCTACAGTGATTCTGCCAATCAACGGGATTAGCTCATCTAGCAAAGAGACAATTCGACCCACCGTTTCAATTTCCTCTCCCAACCCCGCCGCCTTCGCATGGCGTGCTGCTTCCATCAGTGATGGCAAATCCCCTTTTCTCTGGAAATCCCGCAGACGCATCAAGGCAACATCAGACATGCCGCCAGCAGGAGACCGCAGTAAACCTGCCATTGCCAGGTCATTTTCAGGTTCTGCCAACGCTAATAAAGCATTTAATACGTCTCTTATTTCAGGACGATCGTAAAACCCTTGTCCAGCAATAGTAAGATAAGGAATGCCAGCTCCCTCAAAGGCCCCTTCATAAGCAGGAAACGAGCCAGAAGCCCGACATAAAACAGCGACATCCCCATAAGAAAGTAATCTTCTTTCACTCTCCCCAGGACCAGCCAACCATATACTTTCAGATTCGACTAATTCCATCAAACGAAATGCAGCAGCCCGGGCAGCGTTATGCAATGCTCCGGAAGCTTTGGCCCCTACCGCCAGATGAAGTTCGATATAAGGCAGCTCAAATCCTGAAGAAGCCTGCTCTCTACCTGGCTGTAGGGGAGAGAATGGCTCTATATAAGGTATACTCCCCTTTTCTCCTAAAACGGGTTTTAGCAAGTCGTTTAGATTTCGTAGCAAACCAGGATGCGCACGATATGAATTTGCTAGCTGGAAGCTCTCGCCAGCTTGTTTTATCTTTATTTGTTCTTCTCTGAATACAGAGACATCAGCTCCACGAAAGCGGTAGATAGATTGTTTCCCATCCCCTACAATAAATAAATTTTTATTCTCTCCATTTAATAAAGCAACCAGTTCACGCTGCCTGTGATTTGTGTCCTGGAATTCATCCACCAGTAAAGCTTTGACTTGATCCTGCCAATACAATTTAACTGAAGGAAAATTCTTCAGCAGCTGAAGAGATTTTAACTCAAGGTCATCATAGTCCAATTTGCTCAACCGGGTTTTAGCTCCTGTATACCACTCGTCGGCTTGCTGAAACACAGCCATTAACCCTGGAATAATTTGTTGAGCAAGTTTCTGATCCACTGCCAGATCCAAATTTATGTTATCCAATACTGAATCAAAAACCACTTGTATTTCTTTGATAACTGCCTTGGGATTCGCCGGGGCCCAATTATCTTTTCGGCCTTTTTGTTTCAAGTGGTTTCGGAGCGGACTCAGGCAGCGAGAGATCTCTAACCAATCACCCTCATCGTAGGCATCAGAAATCCTTTTCCACAAGATAATCGCTATGCGCAAATCCGGAACGAGGCCATCTCCTGCCATTTCTGCCCTATTTATCAGGCCTTGTTCCTCCAGTGACGCCAGCCCATCTAACCCGGATTGCACCAGGGGATTTTCAACAAAATCCTTTATAGGTTCAATTAAATAAGTCTGCCACAGTTCCCACAAATCAGCTGGCATCTGTTCCGTGGCTTCCTGTACTTCCAGTCTTTTTGCCAGCAACTCGGAAATGATTTTCCTTAAAGACCATTCTCCGAATGTAACAAACAATGAAGCTGCCTGCTGATCATTTGCTGCCCAACTCAAAGCAGCTTCTATAGACTGTGTTTTCAGGCGAGCCATCTCGCCATCTTCAAGTAGTTCAAAAGCGGGGTCCAACGCCATCTCAGCAGGATGATGATGGAGAATATCGGCTGCCAGGCTGTGTATAGTGCTTATTCTGGCAGCATCCAGTTCTTCGTAAATTCCTCTCCAATAAATTTGATAATCCAGGTTGAAATCTGAACTCTCCAGGAACCTGCGAACTTCTTCTCGGATCCTGTTGCGCATTTCTCTAGCTGCCTTTTTAGTAAAAGTTATTGCCACTATAGACCGCAATGGCACTCCTTCCGCTAGAAGAGAAAGGTAACGAGCAACTAGAGTGCGGGTCTTGCCAGTACCAGCGCCTGCCGTAACCACAATATCCTGACCCCGAGAAACGATAGGGTCGAATTGTTCAGGACTTGGACCCATTTGCTTCAGAATTGGATGATTTCTCAACTCTTGATTCATCTCTTTCTTTACCACCGTTTTGGCCGATAATGCCAACAATAATCAGCTGCAGGGCAATAATCCGGGCACCCATTATCAGGAGCTTTTGGCCTAAAGCTCCCTTGGCGTACAGACTGAATAGCTTTCCAGGAAATATCTACCGCATTTTCCATTGCTGCCGCTGGACCCTTTTTCCCATTTATTCTAAATAAAGACATCTTAAAACCACTTGTTTCCGCAGTCCGAACATGAAAATAAAATCCTTCCTGGATATTTCCCAGTCCAAGAGCACTCTGAGCAGCCAGAGCATACAATGGGATCTGCAGTTTTTTTCCTTCCCGAACTGCTTGATGCGTAAAGCCATAGCTTGCGCTGGTTTTATAATCAATGATCCGGATTCTCCCGGTTTCATTTTTGTCTACCCGGTCTATGAATCCGCGCAGGAGAAAAACATTTCCTCCCCGGGTACTTACTTGCAAGGGAGATTCAGGAAATCCAGGTATCCCAAACTTTTGTTCAGCCTGGAAAAACACAAATGATGGATCCATAGTCTCCAACACAACCAAACAGCGTTTCAAATTGGTTAAGATTTCTTTTTGAGTATAAAGCCACCAGGATGTGACCCTGAAGCCCTCCCTTCGCGGGGCCTGGTCAAAAACCTGTCTGGCAATGCCTGGCAACGCATTCTGTAATTTTTCAAGCCTAGGACGATCGCCCGCATTCTGGTACAAATCTTTAAGTATATAGTGGTAAATATTGCCAAGCTGCCGGGCATCTAAACCTTCACTGGGTGATTCAATCCTTTCTAGCCCTAATACGTTGGCTGTAAAAAAATAATAGGGACAAACCTGGTAAGTTTCCAGACGGCTTGCACTCCAAATATGTTCCGCTGAAAAACGCTCTGAAAAAACATGCCTGAGCTTACCTAAGCTGCCATCATAGATGCTTCCGGACATGTCTGAATCATAAGTCCTGCCTGCTAAAATAATTAACGCTTGATTAATCTGACTGCAGGTTCCAGGTTGATTTTTTTCAGCCTGCCGCCAGGCAGAGCTGTATTCTTGACCAGTGGAGATTATTTCAAAATATTCCGATTTAGATGAGGCAGCGTGTAAACCTGGCAATGTGCGGCTTGTATTGATTAAAGGTTCAATATTTACGCAGCGCAAGATTTCTTCCCAGTAAGGGGAAGGCTGCCAGGGAGTTCCATTGCCTGCTATTCTTGGTCGGGTTATCAGTAATGCAGAATTAGCCCGGGTGACCGATTCGTAAAAATACTCTGCCTCAGCACTGTCAGTTGATTGCTTAATTGGTAACCCATATTCCTCCCGGAGGAGCTTTCGATCCCCATCTCTGAGAAAGGGATCTTCTTTTAACGTTTGGGGGAATTCCCCTTCAGCAAGTCCGATTATCGCTGTTGCCCGGAAAGTTTTTTGAAGGCTTTCTGAAATGTTTCCACAAAAGACTGCAGATTTGAAGCAATACTCAGGTTGGTAAGAAGTTCTCTCGATGATCGATTCAAGATCTTCTAAGAATAATGTGAAAGTCCCAGGGTTGGATACTAACGCTGTTTCCGCCCAGACCATCTCCCGGAAAATATTCTTTAGAGCCCTGATTGCGCTTAGGTCTCTTTGGGCTAAATCCAGAGGTCCCTCTTTTATCTTTTGGATTACCTCCAAGCCAGATTGAGACGCCTGAACTTGTTCGTCACCCAGCAGGTCTTCCACCCAGGAAACAAATTCACTGATTGTTCCTTTTTCGGAAGGTGGAGTCAAAAGGCGGATGAAAGCCTGGAACTTTTCCCACAATCTTGCCGCCTCTTCACCGAATACTATTCCTGACGGCAGATTCGATCCTTCCCCGTACACATTATCTTCAGTTTTACTCCTCTCTGTCAAAAGCAAGAACGCTTCCTCCCACTGCTCATACCCCTGGATAATACTTCCCCAGCGCGCAATTTTAACCAGCTGATCGGTATCCTCTAGATGAGTTTTCAATGAATCCTGGCTGTTTTCCTTTTCGAGAAGACTTTCCCAACAAAAATAAGGGGATCGCCAGGCCTCAACTACTGCACGCCAGTTAAATTGCACTTTACCTGGCTGGGTTGCTTTTAGTAACTCAAGAAGGGCGGCTATAGCTGGATTTTCAATTAAAGGCATACCTCCCTGAACCTGCACTTGTATCCCGTATTCTTTTGCCACTCGGAAAATAATCAAACGATAATGCTCAAGGTTTCTGGTCAATAAAGCAATTTGCCCGGGATGAATGTTGTCTTTGACGATTGTTGACTTAATCCATCGCAGAGCAAACCGGACTTCAGCTTCCCGATCCGGCACAGCTGCCATCTGCAGTTCACCATCATTGTCTATCAAATTCTCCTTTTCCATCCTGAATAAATTACTTTCCAGGCGAGAAAAAAGAGTCTCAGGTGATATCTCTTCACCCTTTTCTTCCAGGTGAGTTATTTCCAGAACGTCTGCATCTGCCAGTAATTCCATTATTCGCTGAAACCGCTTGTGAACCAGGGGTCTGGTTGTGCAATCTTTAATTCCGGTTAAAGTAATCATCAAGTCAGAAACCTGGGCTTTCAAAGCCAGAATAATCCTTAACTGAACCGGAGTGATTTCATCAAACCCGTCAATAATCAAGGATTTCCAAGAAGAGCATATGGTTTGATTTCGTTCCAAAGTTTCAGCTGCCAACCATACTTCTCCGACATTGTCAGCCCAATTTTCATCCTGGAGTCTTTTTTGATAAGCTGAGTAAATTACTGCCAGTTCATTTAATCTGAGTTCACCACCCATTTCCTTCACTGCGGCAGCAAATTGAGAGGGTCGAATTCCGCATTCTTTGAGTTCCTGGATTATATCCAAAGCAACTTGGATAAATCCCGGTAGCGTCTTTATTTCCCCGTAGTAGTCCAAATTGCGGCTTTCTACTATATCCAGCAATATAAGCATCTGGCGCGTCTTGTGTTTCTGGTTCGCCTGGGTTGTTTCAGATATCCGGGTATTGAAGATTCCTGTCAATCCAAGTATTTCCCTCGCAAAATCTTCAAAGGTACCAACATTGACACCTATCGCCCCTCCAGCCTTGGCTAATTCTTGCCTGAAAGCCACCACCTGAATCCTGGACGGCACGATCACGCGCGGAGTTTCCATTAATTCAGCAGAAAGTTCCCGGGCCCGTTTAGCAGCCCAGGTGGTTTTTCCTGATCCAGCGGGAGCAATGATAACCTTAATACTCATAAGATAGACAATCCTGCTGATCCCCAGTTACTGTTTATCTTTTCCATTTATCCGACACCACTAACTGAAACAATCACAATAAAAATGGCGATAAACCAGTGGATAAGGAAAGAATAAACGAACGATCCAGTGCGCCAGGCAACCCAGCCAAATGCAAACCCGCCAAATATTGTGGAGAGGGTCTCAACTTCCGGTTTACCAAGGTGAGCAACAGCAAATGGCACGGCTTGAATCCATAACGCATCAGGTCCATATTTACGGGCATACCCAAAAAGGATCCATCCTCTGAAAATATATTCCCATCCAAAAAGCTCAAGTGCTTTTTTCCAAATTAGTCCCTCTTGTGAATAATTATAATATCCTTGCATGCCGGAATTCCTTGTGCCCAGAAACCAGATAATTGGAGCCATTAAAAGCAATCCAAGAAATGTCAGCAGCAATCCGGTTTTCCAATCTCCCAACTTAAACCCATAATCCGCTGGTTTTTCTTTAAAGACAAAAATTGTAATTCCCAGAGGAATTATTACAAAAAGCAGAATGCTGTCCAAGTAGTTACGGGAAGTCGGACTGTAGTAAAAATCCGCCATGATTAACAAAGTACTGACTATTGTAATAACCGCAATTTTCCAATCAATATTTAATCGCCCACCGAGGATTCTTTTCATAGAATTTTAAGGGTCCGTAGCGCCATCTAAATGCTCACTAAGGAAATTATTTTCTCAGTCGTGTGGTACTTTCTATAGCATATCATACACGCCAAATCCGGGAAATCACCTGAACTGAACATCTTAAGTCCCGTCATTTCATTTAACTTTAAACTGCGTCTCATAAAGGGTCTGGTAAAGTCCCCCTTGATCCAGCAGATCATGATGAGTTCCTTGCTGTACTAATCGTCCCTGATCTAAAACCAGTATTTTATCAGCAGCCAGAATAGTGGATAAACGATGAGCGATTACCAGGCTAGTGCGGTTTTTCATAACCTGTTTGAGCGCGCTTTGAATTAATTCTTCTGAGAGAGAATCTAAACTTGAGGTAGCTTCATCCAGGATCAATATTCGCGGATCCCGCAGCACCACCCGGGCAATAGCAACTCGTTGGCGTTCACCGCCGCTTAGACGGTATCCCCGCTCTCCAACCACAGTGTCATAATCATCTGGAAGACTTTGTATAAAATCGTGAATATTGGCAGTTTTTGCAGCCGATATTAACTCATCCTCGCTCGCGTAAGAACGGGCATAGAGTAAATTAGCTCTGATTGTGTCGAAAAACAAGTAAGTTTCCTGGGTAACCATACCTATATTTCCTATCAGGGAAGACAAGGTTACCCCTCTTAAATCTTGACCGTCAATTAATATCTGTCCTTCAGTCGGGTCGTACAACCTCGGCAGCATATAGGTTATGGTTGTTTTTCCAGCCCCGCTGGGTCCAACCAGTGCAACCAGCTCCCCAGGCTCAATAGAGAAATCAATTCCCTCTAAAGCCCAAATTAGGGGTTTATCATCCGCCTCGTTGATATTCTCTCTAGCTATCTTTTTCCGTCCTCGTTTTAGATGAGCTTCTCCTGATCCCCGCCAGGAAAAACGTGCAACCTCTTGCAAACCAATGGCATCTTTCCCAAATCCTTGATAAGCGAAGGACACTTTGTCAAATTTTATTCGCCCTTCGACTTCTCGCAAAACTTTTGGGTTCGGCATATCCTGAATTTCAATTGGTATATCCAAAACCTCAAAAACCCGTTCAAAGCTGACCAGGCTCTCAGCAAACTGTACCTGGGCATTTGTTAACGCCATCAAAGGACCGTACATCCCGGTAAGGTAGGTACCAAATGCCACAATGGTGCCAATTGTGAACTCATTTTGCAGCACAAGGTGGCCGCCAACCCAAAACACAACTGCCGAACCAATCGCGCTGACCACACTGAGCAGCATAAAAAACCAGTGGCCAATCACTGCGGATCGTATACCGATATCTCTAACCTCTCCCGCATTATGTTGAAAACGATCAAGTTCGTGTTTTTCACGTCCAAAAAGTTTGACCAGCAATGCGCCGCTAACATTGAGGGTTTCGTTCATGGACGCATTCATTTCGGCATTATTTTCCAACGATTTCCGTCTAAGTTTTCGCAGGATCTTTCCGACCCGGCGTGCTGGCAAGATAAAAAATGGCAATATCACTAATCCTAGGAGAGTAAGTCGCCATTCAAGAGCAATCATAATACTCAAAGTGGCAGCCAGGGTAACAATATTAGAAATGATCGTCACCATGGTATTGCTAATAGCCCGCTGTGCTCCGATTACATCGTTATTCAGCCGGGACATTAATTCTCCGGTCCGAGTCTGGGTGAAAAATCGCATAGACATACGCTGTATTCGACCATAAAGCTCCCGGCGCAAATCATAAATTACTCCTTCGCCTATAGAAGCATTCAATTGCCTCTGCCAAACGCCAATGATTCCATTAACAATTGGGATTGCGATCATACCTAAAGCCAACCAATTTAACCGAGCCACATCCCGATTGGGAATAGCCGTATCAATCAAATCACGGTACAAAAGAGGGGAAATTAATGATATTCCGGAGATAACAAGGATAGTAACCAACAGTCCGGTTACCCCGAGGCGGTATGGTCGGGCAAATCCCCAAACCCGGGATAACAATTCTCTGGTTACTACTGGCTTGCTTTGTTTGTCATCATGGCTGAGATAAGAAAACCAGCCGCTGCTGTGCATTCCCATACAATAACCTCCTTCAATCACGACGTTTTAGATTGTAATATAAAAGATCAAATAATAAGGTTTTCAGAGACCTTTGCTGAAATCACTGGGTAAATAAAACCATCTTTTCTATGTTATATTTAAATTTAGATTTATTCCAACCAAATTAAAATATCAATAATAACGGAATTTCCCCTAAAGGAGAGCTTTCATGAAATTTCCTCGAATTCCTTTCTTATTCTATTTATGTTTCCTGATTTTTTTCCTTGGATTAGGTCAGACCTCCCTTACACACGCTCAAGCTCCCTACTTCGAAGAATTATTTAATGATCCTGCCCTCTCGGAATGGAACCACTCAGAAGCAGCATATGTACTGGATGGTGAGTTAGTCCTCGATGAAGGAGGATTTGCTCACCACTCCGATAATTGGTCAAATCTTAATCTATCTTTCCGGGCTACCTTTGCTGGAGAAGGTGAATTAATTATCCAATATAAATCCGGTTATCTGCTTTTGTATAACGGGGAACGGTTTCTCCTCCAACAAGCAATAGGTGATACTGTCACAGAATTAGCTCCTTCAACCCTTTATCCAATCCCGCCTGGAGAGTGGTTCCAGGTGGAAGTAATTGTGGAAGGTAAGTCTCATCTAGTCCAGATCAACCAAGATAATATATTTGCAGAGATCTTGCCCGATCCCCTTCCACCGGGAGGTATAGCCTTCGAAATTGTTGGGGAAGCCACAGCCAGAATAGACGATTTATCAGTAGTAAATCTTGAAATCACTGATCAACCTGATCCAACTCCATCAGTAACCGAGACAAGTAATCCAGAATCACCTACCCAAGAAGATTCTCCTCCGTCAACAGTCACGAATCAAACTCCGCTTTCCTGGGTTCGCACCGGAGGTCCTCCCGGTGGATTAGGTTACGATATCCGTTATAACTTTGGGAACCCCGATATCTGGTACGTAACAGATAATTATGCGGGATTGCATATTAGTTATGATAACGGCTTAACCTGGCAGCAGGGCAACCAGGGTATCCCTCCCCAATCTGGTCCTAGCGGTGATGCGATCCCTGTTTTCTGCCTGACTGTTGATCCGCATAATCCCCAAATACTCTGGGCTGGAACTGATATGACTGGACATATTTATAAATCCACGGATGGGGGAAAGTCCTGGGTTCAGAAAGAAAATGGCGTTGAAATTGAATATGAAGCTTTAACCTTTCGCGGTTTTACGGTGGATCCCCGGACATCAAATATTGTATATGCCATGGGGGAGACCACAAGACACGAACAAGGAGATGCAGTCTGGATCCCCAAGGGGGGTGTAGTTTACAAAACCACAGATGGAGGAGAAAATTGGACCTTAATCTGGGATGGGGATATCCCATCCAGTCTGACTCGCTATTTGTGGGTAAACCCAGAAGATACCGACATCTTATACGTATCAACCGGTATTTTTGACCGGGGAGCAGTTGGCCAGGTAAGCCTGGATCAGATTGGAACTTCTTTAGATCCATTTGGTGGATTGGGCATCCTCAAATCTAGTGATGGTGGAGAAACATGGCGAACACTTGGAAAAGAACAGGGCCTGAACCATCTCTATGTAGGCAGTCTATTCATGGATCCGGAAGACCCGGACATTTTACTGGCGGCGACCGGCCATAACACACCTGAGGCCGCGTTCGAACATTATAGTAAAACTAATTCCAGCCCCATAGGCGTTTATCGCACAACCGACGGCGGCGAATCCTGGACCCGGGTGATTGCTCCCCTACCCGGTGCAGGCGGTGAAGTCTTTACTTCTGTTGAGTATTGTCCCTCTGACAATCAGATTGTATACGCTGGCAGCAATGCAGCAATTTATCGCAGTTCCGATAGTGGAGTCACGTGGGAAACAGTCACCGGAGAAACTCCAGGCTGGGGTCCGCCAGGAGGAGTTGGCGGAAATCCAATTGACATGCAATGCGACCCCCGTAATCCTGATCGGATTTTTTCCAACAATTATCAAGGCGGAAACTATCTCAGTGAAGATGGCGGGGAAACTTGGAAAGATGCCAGTAATGGATACACAGGCGCTCAGATTATCAGTGTTTCAGTTGACCCTGATCAGCCAGCTACTGTTTATTCTTCAGGGCGAAATGGCGTTTGGCTCAGTACGGATGCCGGTTCAACCTGGCAAGCAATTATCAATCTCTCAGATGATCAAATTATTTTTCCCGAATGGGGCGCTATACGGGTAGACCCCTCGCAACCAGAGCGGATTATTCTGGGGGTTGAAGGCATCTATTATTCTGACAATCAAGGCCAAAGCTGGTCCTATCAAATGATGCCTGAGGTAAACCCAATGGCTGCAGTGATTGAGTTTGCACCCTCAAACGCCAGGGTCATCTACATGGGAGGAGCGAGTGCTAACACCATGGTTCACCCTGAAAATTTTTCCGGCCAGGGTATAGCTGTTTCAAAAGACGGAGGGCAAACCTGGGAAAGTGTAACCGGCCTTGAATTCAATCATGTCCCTGTTATGGATATTGCTATTGATCCCAGCGATCCGGAAATAGTTTACGCGGCAACTCAAAACGGGTTGTTCAAATCCACAAATAGCGGGGAAGATTGGACATCTTTTCCCGGGTTACCAGAAGGAGCTACACACACTGCCGGTATCAGTCCAAAGAACTCAAATATGTTATTTGCCGGGGTTGAACTAATAGGTTTTTATTTGAGCCAAGATGGAGGTATTTCCTGGCAGCAGGTTTCATCCGGGCTGGAGCCCAATGGCTCCCACCGTGATCTGGTTTTTGATCCTTCCAATCCTCAAATCTCATACCTGGCCGATTTATTTAGCGGTGTGTACAGATCCACTGATGGAGGTATGTCCTGGGAAAAAATAAATAATGGATTAAGCACCAGGGCGGTCACCAGCCTGTCAATATCCTCCGATGGGCAGCATCTATACGCTGGCACAAATGGAGAAGGGGTTTTCCGATTGGATCTAAACGGAATTCCTCCTGCAGGGAGCTTGAATACTACTAGCGATCATGATGAGCCTGCTGCTGAAGAAACAAGTTCCCCAGATGATTCTATTGATTCCCATGTAAAATTAATAACACCGACCACGGAAGACTCGACAGATCAACCAACATCGCCCTCTAGCTCTATCTATGCCAGGATTTCTCTATTGCTGCTTGGTGGCGGAGTTACAGCCTGGTACTTGATAAGCCGGAAACAAAAGGGAAATGAATAGAAATAGATTATATTTAGTTTTGTTTTTCGTCCTTTTTTTCTCTGCCTGTCGTGCTCCCTCAGCACGGATTTCCGGTCAGGTATTGGTTGATGGAAAACCATACCACGAGGCAGCGGTCCGTATTCAAGCTACAGATCAATTAGTTCTTACTGATCGGAATGGGTCCTTTTCCTTTGAAGGACTACCTGCCAAAGAACCACTCCTAATCTCAGCCTGGGCTCCTGGTTACTATATCGCCGGGGGACAACCGATTCAAACCGGGACTGAAGATCTGGTGATTGAACTGCATCCCTTGCCCTTGGCCGATTATCCCGATTATGAATGGTTGAGTGCCTATCATCAGGAAGATAATCCCGGGCTCGATGAAAACACACCCTGTGAAAACTGCCATGCGGACGCAAGTGGACAACTACCGTTTGACGAATGGATTAAAGATGCCCACTCAAAAACAGCGGGGAATATCCGCTTTCTGACTATGTATAGCGGAGAAGATGCCGCAGGAAACCCTGGCCAACAGACACAATTTGGTACTACCAGAGATTATGGGAACTACCCACTTGCACCTGATCCAGATCAGCCTTATTATGGTCCCGGATATAAGCTGGATTATCCAAACTCAGCAGGCAACTGCAGTGCCTGTCACCTGGCTGCAGCAGCAGTTAACGATCCCTATGGTATTGATCCCATGTCTGTTAGCGGAGTAGGCTTGGAAGGCATCAATTGCGATTTTTGCCATAAAATCTGGGCTGTAAATATGGATCCTGATACTGGTCTTCCGTTTCCCAATAACCCTGGCGTTTTATCTTTAGAGTTTTTGCGTCCTCCACCGGATCATCAAGTTTTTATTGGTCCCTACGATGATGTCGCTCCGGGGGAAGATACCTATTCCCCCCTCCAAAGTGAGAGCCAGTTGTGCGCAGCCTGCCATTTCGGGGTATTTTCAGATACAGTAATTTATAATTCCTTTGGAGAATGGTTGAATAGTGAATACGCTGATCCAAACTCTGTTCGGTATCAGACTTGCCAGGATTGCCACATGCCTCCCAACGGCACAGATCACTTCGCTTTGCTTGATGAAGGCGGATTAATACGCGATCCCGACACAATCCCCAGCCATAAGATGTTGGGTATCACTGACATTGATTTTATGAGAGACTCAGTCTCACTAACCGCAAATGCAAAATTAGAAGGCAATTCGTTGTTTGTCACGGTAAATATCCACAATAGCCAAACCGGGCACCACATACCGACAGATTCCCCATTGCGCCACTTAATTCTAATCGTCAGAGCTTTTGACGATAACGGGGCCCCACTAGATCTCCTGACGGGCTCTCTTCTTCCAGATTGGACGGGAATCGGTGATCCCGAAACAGGTCATTATGCCGGACTTCCAGGTGAAGCCTATGCAAAGGTACTGGAAGAGATTTGGAGCCAGGAATCTCCTTCCGGTTCCTATTGGAACCAAACCCGTATCCTTTCAGATAACCGGATCCCGGCTCTGGAAACAGCGCAAAGCTCTTATGCTTTCCAGTTACCAGCGAGCAAAACCATCCAGGTAAATGTACAGCTGCTTTACAGGCGAGCTTTTATTGAACTTCAGTACCTAAAAGGATGGGAACGTTCCGACTTGCTGCTTTCAGAAAAAATCCTTGTGTTCGAATAATTAACCATTATTTCATGCTATACTGAAAATCGATTTTAATATCCAACAAAAAATGAATCTAATTCCCCTTCTCTCTCAAATTGCAGCTCAATATCAACTTCGCCCTGATGGCGCTCATGGCTTAAGCCACTGGGGAAGGGTTTTAGAGAATGGTTTAAAATTGGCGGAAATTGAAGGCGGCGACATTACAGTGATCACACTATTTGCCATTTTTCACGATGCCTGCCGTCACAATCAATCATTTGATCCTGGCCATGGCAATCGAGGCGCCAATCTTGCCGGACATTTACTAGGAGACAATCCACAAGTTTCTGCAGACCAGCTTGATCTTCTGAAGACAGCCTGCAGTCAACATACAGACGGGAAAACCGATGGTGATCTCACTCTCCGAATCTGTTGGGATTCGGATCGCCTAGACCTTGCCCGGGTTGGCATCTTCCCCGATATCCGCTACCTTTGTACGGACGCAGCCAAAGACAGCCTGATCATAGACTGGGCCAACACGCGGGCTCAGACAAACCACACTCCATATTTTGTCTTGGATAATTGGAATAAGATATTTATCAACTCATAGCACCCCTAACGAAAATAATAGCTCCAATCCACAAAACAAGTTGATAACTACCCAATTCTTACAAAACAGTATAGCAAAATTCCTCTTGATTTCTATCGTTCATGCTATACTCAGATAGGTAATCACTTCATTTATTCAGGCTGAAATTATTTATGAACATGATGAAATACTGCCCAGAATGTTATAAGGAGATTCCTCCCGAATCGCCTTCCTGTCCCTTCTGCGGTTACAAAACAGGAAACGGCGATGAAGATGAGACTCCGCAAATCCTTGAAACCCCAAAAACTGATTCCTACATCCCTCCCGAGCAGACAGTATTAAGTCTGTTATTGCTTTTAATCTTCTTCTGGGGGATCAACATTGCCCTCACTGTCCTCCCAATATTCCTCAATTTCGGAACTACAAAAAACATTTTAATCGCCGCTATAGTATCTCAGGTTTCATCTCGGGCTCTTGTTGGTATCTGGGCTTTTGCAGAAGTATCATTAAAAAAGGATCAATCTACAAACAAAAAGATTGGCGTATTTTTATTGACATTCATACCCATCGGAGCCTTATTCTCCTTCCTACAGGCATCAAGAACAATGGTTCGCAAGGAGACCTTGTCCGCTTTAACGATCTCTAGTATTTCTGCCGCAATTATCATGTCAATAATGCTCTACGCCACCGCAGATGACATTACGGCTATCTTGTCCGGCACAGTCGGCATTGCAGATATCTCTACCACTTCAGAACCTTCTGTTGTTTTACCCGACGCTACTCCAGATCCAAACCAACCAGAGCAAGCCGCCGAGGCAACAACCTCCACACCCTCACCAACAGCCACAAGAGTATATCAGGGAGATTGCAGAAGTCCGGCATCTATTACGGCAGATGATGCAGGTGAATTTCGTGAAGTCTGCGGGGAAGTCACCAATTATGGTGACATGGAGTGCGAGTCATGCCCATTAGGCTTTTATTCTTACATTAGACTAGATGGAGCATTTCAGATTATTTCTTACGATTGGCATTTTTCCTTTGCCTGGCTAGATGAATGTCTTCGAGTGTCTGATAAAGTAGAAATGCTAGGCGAAAATCCGGTATTTGTATTTGGCAAAGGGAAGGGTTACTCAGGCGCTGAATGCTATACTGACAATCGAGGAGAATTGGTTTGCGATGGCGTGGTGTATTTCCAAAAATACTCAGGCTGCAAATAAATCCATCCAATTTTCCTGTCTCTTTTTTCTCAAATCCATCATTTTGTTGATTTTTTTCCACGAAGGTCCCCTTGAACCCCAAAATAAAAACGGGGTAAAACTTTCCTGGGGACCGGATTTCATACCTCAAAATAAAAAGCAGGGAAATATTTACGGTGGTCCTGCCTTGTGAAAACTCACTTATGCATCCACAAGACTTTAGACAAATTCCTACGGCTGGCTACTTATCCCCCTGCTCACCTCTGGTTTCTACCAGAGAGCCGCAACCAATTCGTTAGACATTAAACCGAATATTGAGAATATCGCCATCTTGCACAATATAATTCTTACCTTCCAAGCGCACTGCACCCATTTTCCGTGCTTCGTTTATTGAGCCGGCTTCTATTAAGTCTTGATAACTGACAACTTCTGCTCTAATAAACCCCCTTGCTAGATCTGAGTGAATTGCACCCGCTGCCTCAACCGCATTTGCCCCCTGAGGTACAGTCCAGGCCCGCACTTCGTCCTCGCCAACTGTAAAAAAAGACTGCAAACCTAATAATTCATAATTCAGCCTGATCATCCGGTTTAAACCCGGCTCATTAATGCCATATTCCTCCAAGAATATTTCCGCATCCTCGGGGGAAAGCTGGGCTATCTCCATCTCCAAAGCTCCATGGATACAAACCACATCTGAGTGATTGTGCTGGTAATTCGAATAATCACCCGGATCATCGCTTCCTGTATCGCCCACACTTATTGCTATCAATGCCGGTTTTGCGGTCAGGAATTGATACCCGCGCAAGCGTTTTTCCTCTGAAAGGCTGAAATCAAGGTCTCGTATAGGAACTTCCTTTTCAAGAGCGTCTTTTATTCGATCTAATAAGTCAAATTCCGCTTGATCTGACGGGCGTTCAGGATAAATCCCTTTCCTTGAAAGATCATGTTCCAATCGCTCCAGCCTACGTTCAACAATCTGTAAATCTGATATTAAGAATTCAAATTCCAGGTCGGCCAAGTCCCTGATTGCATCCACAGAGCCTTCCGGGTGGGGAATATGCTCGTCCTCAAAAGCCCGTACCACATGCAGCAAGGCATCGCTTTTGGCAACTGCATTGAGAAGCTGTCCACTTAAACCACCATCCTGCCCAACCCCCACCCTCAATCCGGCGACATCGTTGTACTGCACTCGTGCATAAGTAGTTTCCTGAGGCTGAAATATCTCGCTCAACCGGTCTACCCGCAGGTCAGGCACTTCTACCATGGCAGTGTGCACTTCCACCTTCCCTGAGCTGGTAGCGGCAGTCTGTTCTTGACTGTGAGTCAAAGCATTATAAATGGTTGTTTTTGTGCTATTTGGTAAACCTACAATACCGATTTGCATTTTTTCCTCTTAACTGGACAAGCCGGAATCTTATTTCAAATACACAACCGGCTCTTCCTTTAATATCTGCTTTTTGTCCTGTACAGCATTCAGCAGAGCCTTCCAAACAGCTCTGCCGGAGGGCATTCTAGCACATAGCTCTCGTTTTGCCAATTACTGATTTGTTCTTCTACCGATAATAGCGGTTCGAGTATTTCGAGACAAAAGGGATAAACAATCCACCGGAAAGCTTACAAAATTAGCAATTCTTTTATTCCCGCCTTTTCTTTTCACAGCCAAATATCTATTGAAATTGAATTTTAACCAGTAAAACAAACTAGAAGATCCTGCAGTTATTGCAACTTTTTTTACTAAAAATCTGTAATATCTATATAAGCATTTATGATTCCTGCCAACAGCAGAAGCGGTACCAATGGATGACATTAGTTGGATTTCAAAAATGATTAGCAATCACCTATCATATGCCGATCAAGTAAATAAAGGGAGTTAAAAATAAACAGGAAAAACAGGCCCTGGCTTGTGCGTGCAGCATTAATTGCTACAGTTCTTCTCAGCGGCTGTAATAAAAGCAGCTGTGGTGATGGAATCTGTCAGAGCCTTGAGGAGAGAAAAGGCAGCTGCCCCCAGGACTGTGTAATTGAGGGAGTTCCTCAAACGTTTGTAACTTTATACAATGAATTAGAATCTCAGATGAATAAGTTTGAGAGTAACCTTCCGATAACTGCTGATAGTAATCATGATCCAATTTTCGCTGCTGAATTGCTCACCGCTAACTCTAATAGAGGCAAAGATCTACTAGCCCCAAATGGGTTCATTGGTGCTAATTATGAGCTTGACCGTTTGGAAGAGTTAGGCGTTGAAGGTGTAGTTATCTCTTTAAATTTTCCCTTATTTTATCCACCTTTTCATGAAAATCCATTAGAACAAGAGGCATATCTCGAATTTTATAAAGAAGTTGCTGAAATTGTAAATTCAAGAGGTATGAAGTTAATAATCGAAAATAATTTTATCTTTACCCAAAAAGGAATCTCTACGCTTAATCCTAGAGAATTTTACGATAATCTAACTTTGGAACAATATTTAGAAGCGCGCTCTCAAGTAGCATTAACTATCGCAAGGGAATTGCACCCTGACTACTTAACTATTACTGTAGAACCAGACACAGAAGCCATTCAGACTGGAAAACCTGTCAATGACGTCACACTGCAAACTGAATATATTAATGATGTTCTTAATAAACTTGAGAAAAACCAAATTACTGATGTTGAAATTGGCGCAGGAATAGGCACGTGGCATCCGGATTACAAGGAATTTATATCAAGTTTTGCAAACACTTCTGTCGATTATATTGACACTCATGTTTACCCAATCAGCAGAGATTTTTTCGATAGAGTATTAACCATTGCAGATATTGCTCACTCAAATAATAAACCAATTGCAATGAGTGAAGCATGGCTTTACAAAGCAGCAGAAGCTGAACTCGGAAATATCACAGAAACAAGTGTATTTTCCAGAGATGCGTTTAGCTTCTGGGAACCACTTGATCAAAAATTTTTAGAGGTAATAACTAACCTCGCATATGCCAGGAATTTTGAATTTGTATCCCCTTTCTGGACAAAATATTTCTACGCATATCTTGAATACAGCGAAGTCAGTGGAAAATCACCAGAAGATATCATAGTCCTTTCTTCTGCAGAAGCTGGAAAAAATTTAGTAAACGGATTATTTACTTCGACAGGGCTTAGATATAAGGATTTGATCAAATAAGAGAAAATTGTTATGGGATTACAAACAAAAATCGGAGTATTAATCTTCGCAATATTCGGTTTGATCCTAGTCAGCGGCTGTGCTCAAGATCAGTGCGGCGATGGAATCTGCCAGAGACAGGAAGAACGGAATAAAAGCTGCCTGGAGGACTGTATAACTCCACCAGCTAACACGCCCGTTAAGTATTTGAAGCTTTTCATTGAAAAAGGCGGCAGAGTTGACTGGTACAAGGGAAATGCTCATGAATTGATCGTTTTCGATGCTATATCAAATGACTTATTAAAATATTCTGAAGTCTATACAATAAAACCAGATGGTTCTGGTAAGCATTGTATTACATGTGATTCTTTTGTTCCAAAAGGATTTGTTGGTCAGCCGGCATGGCATCCTGATGGCGAGCACATCATTATCCAGGTTGAAAATTTAAATTCCAAACACAGAGGCATGGAGCATGTTTCTTTTGGTATTAACAATGACCTCTGGATAATAAGGGATGACGGTTCAGGAGCCAAGCGTATCTGGACCTCAGCCTTAAATCACGCCGCGCTTCATCCCCATTTCAGCCACGATGGAGCTAAATTGATCTTTGCCGAAAGAGTTCCAACTGGAGTAATAATTCCCGGCATTGGAGAACTTACACCAGGAGGCGAAAATTTCTGGAATGGCTGGCAGATTAGAATAGCTGATTTCGATTCTGAGCATATGGAGATCATCGAATCAACAGCTATTCAGCCCAACGGCAATGGATTTTATGAAACAAATGATTTTTTTAATGATAACGAATTTACATATTCTTTCACAGCACACGGACAGGCCTATGTTGATGATCTTTATTCAGTGAAAACAGATGGCACAAATGTTGTTCACATCATCAACAGTCCAACAACATGGGAAGAACACGGGACTTTTTCGCCAGCGGGAACAGGAGATTTTGTGTTTCTTTCCAGCCGTTTTTACCCAACCTGGACCGCGCCAAGTTCCAAGCCTGACACAATTGCGCTCGAATTGTTCTTGAAAAGAACTAGTGGAGAAATTGTCCAGCTCACTGAAATGAATATCAATGCCGACTTTAATACAAAATATTTAGTGTCGGATTATGATTGGGATAAAGATGGAAAAAGGATAGTTGTCCAAATAGCGCCTGTTAACAAAAAAACAGGCAAGCCTGATTCTCCTCAGATATGGATGATTGAGTTTGAATAATAAATGAATCAAAAAAAATAATGAGTTTAAAGAATAATATTATGAAAAACAATACTAAAATCGGATTAATATTTATCGCAGTATTCGCTATGGTTTTTATTAGAGGCTGTGCCAAGGATAGCTGCGGCGATGGGATCTGCCAGGTTGGGGAAGAAAAAAGAGGTAGTTGTCCCGAAGATTGTGATAGCGCAAAGGTTTTCCCTGATACGCGTTGGACATATCAGGACTTGCCTGCCTTAACTAATCAACAACGGCTTAATCTTGCCGTTGAAGCAAAAAAAGAAGGAGATGCATATTCTGAGCAAGTTATCATGGAAGCAGAAGAATTATCCCGAGAGTTGGAGGATTATATCCGTAAGTGGTTGGATGGCAAAGCAGATGCTAAGCTTCCAAAAGGGCTTCTGCCTCCATATATTGACAGTGTCAAAACACACGATTGGAAACTTGTTAATCCTGATGAGATTACAGCGGAAGAACAATGGTATGCGATGAATATGTATGACCCTCAAGAGGAACTCCATCAACACGCAGTGGACCCCCATGTAACTTATTTGAAACTTATTTTTATTGCTCCCTTTGGATCAAAGCTCCTGGTAGAGGGAGATTTTCCTCATTGTAGATTTATGGATTATCAGATTCTTGAGCCTTTAGATCCTGGACATCCTGTAACTGGTAATATGGGAGTTGGCGAAGTAGCGATTGTTGATGCGGATATTGAGCCTGATGAAGGTCATGTTAATCCTTTTCGACTTGGTGCCGACCGCAATGCCAAAAAACGACATTATCACATAACCTTTGAGCTCAAAAAAGGCAACGCTGTTGACCTCAATCCTGAAGCGATGATAGCGCCTGCCTATCGAGCTAAAGGTAACACCAGAGTTGGTGGCCCGTTTGGTTTTGCCGGTCCCTGGGGCGGAAATGAGTTAGTGCCGTCAATTGTTTGGTTGCGGTATTACGCTCCGGATAAAGATGCGGAACCTTACGGCAATGTCCCTTGGCCAAAAGCAACCCTCCAACTTTCAACCGGTGAAAAGTTCTGGTTAACCTGCGATAAGTCAAAAGCGGTAAAAGACCAGACCGCCACAGTACCGCAACGCCCCACTCCTCCCATTGAACCATCTAATTTTCAAGGATCTAACTTTGGCTGGTTTAAAATGTACGGAATCTCGTTGCTTTATGCTGAAGCTGATACTTTTAACAAGCTTACACCTTGGGATAGTGAAGAAGAAATTGAAAAAATGAAAAAAAACCTGCGAGATATATTTCAACTGTTATTCAACCGCGGCGCCGATGCAGTTCCTCCAGGTAATTATGAAGTCAGCGCTACTTGCTGTAATTATATTTCCTACCTAATACGTCCCATTTCTCTTGGGAAAAATAAAGTAATAGTGCTTACAGGCAAATTACCTACATTCCCTGGCACTCGTAATGGCGAAGAGGAAATGACTAGTGGAGAAGTACGCTATTTTTCTATAACTCATTTACAAGGCGGGGGCGGACTGGGCACAACCCTTTATACCGGCGTACCGCACGGCAGCCTTATGGATGACGAAATAATTACGAATGAAGATGGTGAATATGTAATTGTTTTTTCACGGGAGCAAGACCGTCCAAAGAACGCTATCAAAAAAAACAATATTACATGGCAAGATTGGGGGCCTGCAGGACGGCAAAACTTAAACCTTCGTTGGTTAAGTGTCCGTCCAGAGTGGTATTTACCTGAATACGCCCCTGATGAAAAGAATATTCCCTGGGATAAAGGCGCCTGGTCAGGTCAAAATTATGACTTTTCACTTGTTGGTCAAAACAGACCGGGTGTCATGGGGCCTTATCATCCTGTAATACACTATATGACCAAGGAGGAATTTGAAGCGCTTGGATCAAATATAGATCCAAATGATGTTCCTGATTGGAATAAAAACAATGAATAACAAAACTAAAACAATATTAATAATCGAAGCGATAACTGTTTTATTTCTATTCAGCGGCTGCGTCATAGATAACTGCGGCGATGGATTTTGCCAGCCTCGAGAAGAAAGAGAAGGGAGCTGTCCGGAGGATTGCACAAATATAACTCCGTCAGAACATCAAAGCGAGGAAGATGTTTGCGGGAATAATATTTGCGAAGAGGGAGAAACTTTTGAAAATTGCCAAACAGATTGCACAGAGTGCGCTTGCACCCAAATTTTCATGCCTGTCTGCGGAATCGATGGAAAGACTTATAGTAATTCATGCGAGTTGGAATGTGCTGGAGTGAATATCGTTCATATTGGAGAATGCAAAGTAGAAGAATATAAAGTAAAGAATATCACGATACTTAGAGAGAACGGTGGAAGAGTATCTTGGTTAGAGGAAGAAAATCTAATTGTTTACGATACTACAAATGCAGATGGCTATACAGATATCTTTATCATGAACGATGACGGTACAAATGAAAGTTGCCTCACTTGCAATAAAGAAGGAATTCCTCAAATGAATAATGGAAATCCTGAATTTCATCCAAGTGGAGAATATATTATCTTCCAGTCGGAAGACCCACGTCTTGAAAAACCAGATGGTCTTTCGCAGTTGGTGAAATACGTTGGGAGTCCTGGGGTTGGTATAAATAATAATTTATGGGTAATGAGCTCCAAGGGCGAAAAATTTTGGCAGCTAACTCATGTTAAAGACTTACATGGAGCGCTCCATCCCCATTTTTCAAAAGACGGCACAAAATTGGTATGGAGTGAACTGATCGAGCCCATTAAAGGAATCGGTCAATGGGAAATAAAAATTGCCGATTTTAATATATCTAACGGTTTCCCTGAATTAAAAAATATTCAGTCAATAAAACCTTTAAATTTACAGCTTTTTGAACTTGATGATTTCACGTTAGATAATACAAAATTACTTTTCTCAGGCTCACCGCAAGGCAAATATTATTACGATATGGAAAAATATATCTACAATTTAGAAAATGGTCAAACCACTAAATTAACTAATAACAATGAGTGGGATGAACAGGCACACTTCATCAATAACGACTTGCAGTTTGTATGGGTTAGCAGTGCAGACAATCCACAGACTAAACCAGAAGACCTGATGGGTACAATAAAAAATCCACCTTTACTTGATTATTGGATTATGAATTCAGATGGAACAAGTTTAAAACGACTAACTGGATTCAATGATCCGAACAGTGAAAATTACATCGAAAGTGATGGCGGAATTGGCCTTGGCGATTTTGTTGTTTCAGAGAATGGAAAAACAATTATTGGCAAGATAAGAATAGACAGAAAAGACAAATTAGTGAGAATTGAATTTTATTAAGGAAATTAATAAATAATGAAAAACAATACTAAAATCGGATTAATAATTTCCACAGTATTCGCGCTAATCATAATCACTGGCTGTATCAAGGATAACTGCGGCGATGGAATCTGCCAGCCATTAGAAGAAAGAAACGGCAGCTGCCCGGAGGATTGCGCAAATATAACTCCGGCAGAACCTCAAGTTAAGGAAGATCCATGCAAAGTTAAAAGCATAGAAGCCATCGGTGAAGGAGCTTTTCCGCAATGGTCAGCTAAAAACAAGATAATTGCTTTTAACAAAAAAGTGAATGGAATTCATGAAATTTTTACCATGAAAACAGATAGCAGTGATGTAAAATGTTTAACCTGTGGGAAATCAGAGATTCCTCTAAAGGGACATAAAGGACAACCTGCTTGGCATATTTCTGGTGATTATCTTGTTTTTACTGCTGAAAACACTGACTATCCTAAACTGCGCCTTGGCTTGAATGCCTACCCTGATTGTGGCCGCAACCACAATGTCTGGATAATGTCTGCTGATGGAAATACGTTTTGGAAAATGACTGATTATGAAGAAAATTGGGGTGTAATTCGTCCTCGTTTTTCCTCAGATGGGACGATGCTGTTTTGGAGTGAGGAATGGGGTATGGAAAAATACCCTGGGAACGGTTCGGCTTGGAGTGTTTCTAAAAACCCCAAGGATGAAATGTTAGGGCTGTGGAGAATCAAAATTGCAAACATCTCTTTTTCCTCCGGGGTACCAATCTTGTCCAACCAGCAAACAATTTACCATGAAGAGCTTTCACTACTTGAAGGTTCAGGGTTCACTCCTGATGGCAAAAAAATACATTTTAGTTCTGCTCCCCTTGCAGACACAGAAGGTATCGCTTTTTGGGGCGAAATCTATATCAGTGATTTGGATGGAAAGAATTTAGTACGCCTGACAAAAACCCCATATCAACATGATGAAAATTCAGAAGTCTCCCCTGATGGCGCTAAAATTGTTTGGTCCCATTCAGATGGTTCACCGGGAGAAGCTGTTGATTTGCATATTATGGATATTGATGGAAATAATACTGCTCGTATAACTTACTTTAGCGATGAAATAAGAGACGAGAAACATAGATGTAATGAACTTGCCTGGAGCCCTGACGGCAAGCAAATAGCATTGGCATTCGGCAAAGGTGATAATCATGCAGAAGAAACCAGCATGATATACATGCTCACATTTGAGGGAGCATGTGGAAATTCCAAGTAATTTAGGCAAAATTATGAATAACAAAACAAAAATCGGATTCATAATCGCGATTTCGTTCATACTGGTTTTAATCAGCGGCTGTCTTCAAGATCAGTGCGGCGACGGAATCTGCCAGCCGAGAGAAGAAAGGAGGGAGAGCTGCCCTGAAGATTGTGATAAGACTACCTCAGATATCACAATAAGGACCATTACAGAAAACGGCGGAAATGTTGACTGGCATCACGAGAGCAATAAAATTGCTATCGGAAAATTAGGCGGTGATAGATATTTCGATGTCTGGCTGATAAACCCTGACGGAAGCAATGAAAAATGCATAACCTGTAACCATAAAGACCTTCCAAACAAGCATATTGGAAACGCTGCCTGGCATCCCTCTGGTGAATACTTGGTAATTCAGGTAGAGAAATCTATAGTTCCCAAGATATATGATAATTTGGCAACTCTCGGTGCAGGAATACTTAACGATCTTTTTCTAATTACCAAAGATGGTGAAAAAATCTGGGAGCTTCACAGAGTGAATGACACCATTAGCGATGATTCTTCCGGCATTCTTCATCCTCATTTCTCTCATGATGGGAAAAAAATTGCCTGGGCTGAGCGAATCAAAGATAACGGCAGGCCGTTTGGAGAATGGGCAATCAAGATCGCGGACTTTGAATTTTTCAGGGATAGCCCCAGGTTATCCAACATTGAACCGTTACAGCCAGGTTCAAGAAGCTCTTTTTATGAAACACATACGTTTTCCCCAGATGATTCTAAACTTCTGTTCACCGGAAACCAGGATGGATCGTTAGAGATATATGAATTGGAAGTTGCAACAAATAATGTAAAAAGGCTTACGATTAATCCAACAGGATGGGATGAGCACGCAACGTATTCTCCGGACGGAACAAAAATAATTTGGATGTCAAGCAAAGATGTCCTGTTTAACAGCTCTCCATTTTATCTACAAACAGAATTTTGGCTGATGGATGCGGATGGGAACAACAAGAGAAGACTTACTTATTTCCACGAAAAAGGTCATCCACATAATTTTAAAGAAGCCGAGAATGACATTGCTGTTGCAGCGGATAATTCGTGGGGACCTGGTGGCGATCAGTTAATTGCACTAGTGATTACCTCTGACCCAGAATCAAACGATAGAGATAAAGGGAGAATTTTACTAATTGAGTTTGATTTCAGCGAATAGAACAGCTCAATTCCTGATGACTTCGCGCCGGTTATAATCAGCGATTGAGCGAAAAAACAAAGGACAATAACTAACTTATGGAATGATTGTCGCTTCCCTCAGATGCAGAAATATATTTAAACTTGTTCCCTGCTATGCATGATACCCCTTGGTAGGTCATGATTTTCTCTGTTATTTACCTTAAGTAAACGACTGACCTACCAATCCTTGTCTCTCAAACACTATAATTAAAGGTACCGTAACCAAACATAGCCACTCGCCAGGATCAGGGACATCACTGTAACTATCGAACCGTAACGAAAGAAGTGCTTGAAGCTGATGGGGTGACCGCTTTTTTCGGCCAAACTTACCACAACAACATTCGCTGCTGCGCCTACAAGGGTCAAGTTGCCGCCGAGGCATGCACCCAGGGCTAAAGACCACCACAGAGGATCTATAGACATTACCTGGCCTAAACTTTCTACAATCGGGATCATGGTAGCTGTATAGGGAATATTATCAACAATCCCGGATGCAATTGCGGAAAACCAGATCAATAGAATTGAGGTCAATTGCAAATTGCCTCCGGTTAGACGCAAAGCCGCATCGGCGACTATTTCAATTAATCCCACTTCGACAACGGCTTCAACCATTATGAATAAACCAAAGAAAAAGAACAATGTGGTCCACTCAATATCACGCAATACATAATGGGGATCCGTTTTTCCCCAGAGCATCAGCAGAGTTGCCCCAGCTAAAGCAATGGTTGCTGGCTCCAAATGTAATGCGCCATGCAGTAAAAATCCAACAATCACCCCAGTCATAACAATCAGTGATTTACGAAGCAACACGGGATCTGTAATAAGAGCAGCAGCATCCACTTCAGTAATATCAACATTGTCTTGATCCAGAACAGTTAAATCCTTTTGGAACAAAGGTCGGGCCATACCAATAAACACAATCAAAATTATCACTGCTATTGGTCCCATGTTTGCAGCAAACGTCACAAAATCGAGTCCCGACGCACTGCCAATCAGGATATTGGGAGGATCTCCAACTAACGTGGCCATGCCGCCGATATTAGAGGCCAGAATTTCGGCAATCAAAAACGGCACAGGACTGACCCGCAATGTTGAGGCAACAAATAAAGTCACTGGAGCAATCAAAACAACAATGGTCACGTTATCCAAAAGGGCTGAAGTAACTGCGGTAATCAGGGATAGGATTACGAGTACCTTAAAAGGATCACCTTTTCCTAAACGAACCGCTTGCAAAGCTATCCATTGAAATAACCCGGTCTCTTTCAGGACATTGGCGATTACCATCATGCCTGCTAGAAGAAATATAACGTTCCAGTCTATGGAATGGAATGCAGCTTCTTGTGGAATTACAAACAAAATCATCGCCACACCGCCTAAGAGTGCAGAGATTGTGCGATGGATTTTTTCACTGACAATCAGAGCATAAGTAAAAAGAAAAATGCTTCCTGCCAACCAAATAGAGGTCATTATTTATCCTCCGAGATATCTTCGCCATTCTTGATCTGGATGCACAGTGACAGCAATTCGAGTAAATTGATATACCCAATAACCTGGTAGCGTTCGTTGACTACAGGCAAGCCAGGCAATTTATTCTCATGCATTCGCTTGAAAGCTTCTTTTACAGTCTCCTCGGGCTTGACCCAAACTGGTGGCCTCATGGCATCTCTTGCTGTGAGCGCACGGGTCTTGTTTGCATAGTCCATTAACTTCTCAAGGTCTGTGATCTCGCTGAGAAATTCTTCTGGCAAAATATGGACAAACAAGTCGTCGGCCAATGTGCTCAGTTCCAGCAACCCAACCAGCCGATCATTTTCTGCGACGACTGATACTACATGCACATTCGGATGGGTTAGCATAGCTCTAGCAACATCATCTAAGGTAGCCTCGGCTGAAACGATCGTTGGCTTGAGATCTAATAAAGAATCCACAATTTCAATATTGGTATCGCGCAAAACGGTCCAGCCTGATCTGAGCGAAGGGGGAGACACTTCTTTGTGTGATTGGAGATTTGCCTTGAACAGCCCAATTGCCTGCGATACCGGCAGCACTAAAACTACCCCACTATTTGGCCGGTCAAAACCACCAACAACTCGCTCCGCTTCAGCAATGGCACGCGCCAATAAATCTTCATCCTCAAATACGGCAATCACCGAGCGAGTTTGAACTTCCTTGGCTTCAAAGAGGTTATTTATTGCACTCAAACCAACCTTGCTGAGCCAGTTTCGGGAGGCGTGCCCACCAGCACTTTTCAGTATGGTGGTCCCTGGGACGCCAATCTCCCGCCAGACATCTAACAATTCTGGCAAAACACTAATATCGTTTAATATAATCAGTAGCAATTTTGTCATTTTTTCTCCTATGATTTCAGATACGCGCTATAGAAACGCATCCCGAAAATATTATATTTTTACAGTGCCGAACAATTTACAAATATGTCTTAATATCCTCCGCGCTTGATTCTTTGGGGAAATAAAAAGCAAGCCCCAAGCGTGAAAGACCAATCACCAGGATAGAAACCCCAATGGCTACAGTTAATTGGAGCGGCGTTTGTAACATATCACGCGGCCAAATGAGAAGAGCCGGCAAAAGGAGGGCGGCTATCCTTAACGCCATCACCCAGAATGATTTTTGTTTTTGAAAAGCTGGTATTTCCCAGCGGCACCCCAACCAGGAAACTACCAATCCAATCAATGTCCCCACAATAACTTCGAAAGCAATAAAACTTGATACCGGTTGGTGAGCTTGCCAACCCAGCACCAGGAATAAAGTTAGAATTAAAACAAAACCAGGCCAGGTATTCAACGGTGCCGGTGGTTTTTTCTCATGAAAGCCAAGCTTGTAATGTTGGTTTAGCCACATGAACATCATCACGCTTACTAACGCTGCTGCTACTGCCGAAGCTCCAGAGATATACGAAAACCAATATGCAAAATACACTTGCCCCACTCCAATCCAGGAATGCAATCTGGGCGATACTTTTCGGACCAGATAAAGCCCAAACAATGCAGTTACAACCCCAAAAAATGCGCCGCTGAAAATTCCTCCCATATAGTGATCAGGGGCTTGAATAGCTACCTCAACTTCGGTGAGCAGGAATACTAACGTGAGCGGTCCTACCTGGCTCATATAACTGGTGCCAGATTCGGGTTCGCTTGCTCTCCAAATCATGCTGGCTGCGATCATACCGAGCAGCAAAGCTCCAGTCCAGTTCAATGCGCCTCCAAACCAAAGTGCAGAACCCAAAACAAGCATCGTTATTCCCCAGAGTGCAACACTTTTCCAGCCTCTCCAATCTGCGTTGATTATTCGACGGATGTTTTGCCAAAGGAGCAATGGAAGCACCAAGCCTAGAACCAAATCCCAGGGAATGTCCAGCGTATGAGCAGGCGGTATGAATACCAACAAAACCCCTATCATTATGATCACTGCCGCCCAACGCTGCTGCGGTGGTTTGGAATTGAGCACTCCGCTCAACAACAATAAAATAAAAATCGTGTGTTCGAATTCAATCATTTAATTACAACCTTTTGTTTTGTGCCCGGAAAATCAGTTTATCTGTAACATGTTCGTAAAATAATTCCCGGTGCAGAAAAATAATAATTATGCTATTTTCCTTGATTAATCTTGCCGGCAACGGGTAAAGCAGCAATATTTTTCCGGTTCTGCTCAAATTTTCGGTAAGCGAGAACGCCCGCCCACAACAAAAACCCTCCACCTATCAGCCAGGGCGCTGCGCCTTTGACTAAATCGCTAATGCGCCACCATTCATGACCAAATAAATAACCGGCACCAAGCAAGAACGTGCACCATATATAAGTGCCAATCAATGTGTGAATTAGGAACTTCAGGAATTGCATACGCGCCAGTCCGGCTGGAATGTTGATCAGTGTACGAACGCCAGGAATCATCCTCCCGAAAAATATTACACCTGTTCCCCACCGTTGGAATTTCTGCTCGGCTTTCACTATATGTTGCGAGTCAATGCGAAACCACTTGGCCATGATATCCACAATTGGTCTTCCGCCTAGATTTGCTGCCCAGTAAGTGATGGATGCGCCAATCGTACTCCCTAGAGCAGCAACCCCTCCCCAGATAAAGATACTGTGAAAAGGCTCTCCGTGGGCGGCCAGGAGCATCCACCCAGCCAGTCCTAAAATAATCTCACTTGGGATAATTCCAGTAGCATTTTCAAATATCAGCAAACCGTTCACTCCAATCCATCCAATCGCATCGTAAATACTTTGCAAATTGGTTATTATTAAATTTTCCAACTCAACTAACATGCTGTCTCCCGATATCTTCTTATTCACAAACTGGACTTACTTATAAATTTACATCTTGCGAAAATAGGGCAAAAGCCTGCAAGACCAGGGCTAATCTATCTTTGCGAGACAACCAGCCATTACGAGCCATCCGCAAAGTACTGGCAGCCTGATAGAATCTAGCCCGGTGTACAAGATTATCCAAATTCCTGCTCAAATTTCCTTCTTTGCAATATGCAGCAGCTAGCTCATTAGCGAAAAAATCGCCTTCTGAAAAATTGCCTCCATATTTATTTACACAATGTGTTACCTCAGCCATCAAACGACCTAAATCAGCTGCAGGGTCAGCGAATTCACTTCGCTCCCAATCGATGGCTGCAGCACCTCCATCTGCTGGAAAGATAAAATTCGTAGTGGTAGCATCGCCGTGATTCAAGGCTAGCGGAAAATCCCACATAAGTTGACCCTTGGCCCATTTTTCGATTAATTTACCCAATCCGCATTGAACAGCAGGGTGATTTTGAAGTACACCATGCTTGGCCAAGTTATCGATTAGTTTATAGGTGTAATCTGCTGTTGGTCCAAAATCTGGTGATGATTTTTTTTGAATTCTGAAAGCATGCAATTTCGATAAGAGTTTGCCGACGTTTTCAAGCGATTGATACAATTCTCCAGGTTGGCTGCGGCGGATAACAATTTTATCTTCCAAGGTAAGGCCATCTATGAATTCCACAAATAGTACCCCACCCCATACTCCTAAAGGTTGGACTGACCGTAATTCTTGATCTGGACCCAGGCAGTCCCAGGCTTGCTGGGTACACTGGTACTCATGTCCTGAATGCCGGAAAGCATCTTCTCCTGTTTTGGTCGCAAAGAACTTGGCAACTATTTTCCAACCAGTTGTTTTTTCACGGAAAATATATGCGTTTGACGATAAACGGGCAGCCTGCCAAATATTCGGGGTGATTTCTTGATTCCAGAGAATGGTAGATAAATGCTCAATTAATGGGTCAGATCTGGGCATTGAAAACCAGTTACGAAATTTCCCATCAGGCACTACCGGTGGAGCCGCCAATTTCTCTGAAAAATCAATAAAAACCTCTTTCATATCTCTTCGTCCTGACTATTGATGGGCATTCCAGATCCAACTACCCGTTTACATTCAGGGCAGCGAGAAACAATTACCTGCACCCACTTTATCCCTTTAGTTGTGTCTACCTCCGTGCGGGTCCTGATCTCTGCAAACCTGACATTTTTTTCGCAAATAGGACACTGCTGCTTATCTTTAATTTTATTCATTGTCCTGAGATCCATTGACTGCACGTATCAACAATACGGGGACTTTTACACTGCGCGCCACCCGGTCAGCAACACTTCCCATTAACCATCGGCTTATCCCTGACTGACCGCGCGTGCACATCACGACTACATCCACCAATTCCTTTTCAGCGAAATGAACAATTTTCTCATGAGGCCTTCCGACCACAGTAACACTGGTGATTGGAAAACTTTTACCTTGAACGCGGACAGCAACCCGATCCAAATATTCATTTGCCAATTCCCGCGTTGCGGCTTCTGCTCTCTTCACTGCACCAGGTGGCAAGTTGAGATTATTGTCCAAGGGCACAATGACTTTTAAAAGAATCAAATTACTCTGAAATTTTTCAGCGAGTGCAACGGCATGCGGCAAAGCCTTTTCCGCTAGAGGCGATCCATCCAGGGGGAGTAAAATACTTTTATACATTTCTCTCACACTCCAGGTCTGATTCGTATTTTGATATCCTTTCAACCTCTTCATTAAAATTGGAACTAGGAATTAACTGTTCAAAGTGCTTTCGTTTTGTCATAAGCGGAAAATAAGTGCGCTTTTATCCCTACTCGCTTTCCTAAGTCATCCAAAATATGAACCCACTGAAGAAAAGCCCAGCGAGTAAAATCACTGCAAAAGAACGAATAACGGTCCGGCGCAATTCTTGTGAGCCAGTAAAATATACGATTGCGCCTTTAGAGATTGTGTTCATGATCACAGCAATGATAATTGCTATGCCAGCTACCCTAAAATCCATTTTTGCATTTAAAACCAACCGTGAAACACTTAGCGTGATCGCATCCACATCAGTCAATCCTGCTATCGCGCTAGTAAAATAAACTCCAATTGATCCAAAAGAATCCTGAGTAAATTCAAAGACAATCAAAACTACCGCAAAAGCTAACCCAAATTTGATTGCGGTTGATAGCTTTAGTGGATGAGTCAATTTGACTGCTCGATCAAGATTGTGTTCATCGGTCTTGTTTTTACGCTGAAGATAAAAAACGATCGTCAATCCAGAAACCAGCATTGCAGTGAGAGGTAGGCTGACTACACGCAGCAAGGGCGGATAAATTGCTATGATTAACAACAGCACCCGAGGAATCATCACACTTGAAGCCATGACTACAGCCCGCGCATAATAAGCTGACATTGCCGGATGCTCTCGGCTGGCAGAGGAGAAACTGATCGTTGTAGCAGTACTGCTCGCCAAACCACCCAAAATACCAGTCAGGTTGATGCCCCGAGAAGGTCCCAGCACTTTCATCATCACATAACCACTAAATCCAATTCCAGACACCAGCACAACCATCAGCCAAATCTGAAATGGATTAAGCAAGCCAATGGGATCAATTGCCCTATCTGGCAGCAAGGGTAAAATGACTGCTGCTACTAGAGCAAATTGCATTGCCACCCGCAGGTCTTCGTCGTTCATTCGACGGATAACAGCATGCAGTCTACCCTTCAGGGCAAGCAATAGCGAGGTAACAACCGCCAATGCTATGGCTATCTTTCCCTGGTCCCCCATCACAAGTACCCCGAATAAGAATGTCAACAAAACAGCCACCTCGGTAGTAATTCCAGTCTCCTTCCCGCTCCGTAACATGGCTCCCAGGTAACTCACCGTAGTTAATAAGATCAACCCCCCAAGTGAAACTGCTATCGGCAGCATGCCAAAATCTTTGACTAGAAAAGCAGTCACAGAACCCAATAACGCAATCAATGAAAATGTTCGTATACCTGCAAAGTCAGGAGCACCTTCTTTTTGCTGGAAAAATTCACGCTCCATTCCGAGCATTGCGCCAATCAGCAACGCTACACCAAAACGCCACCAGGGTTCAAAATCTAACAAGTTAATCATTGGTCCTCGGGTTTTTCAACATGAATTTATAGATGTTGCTGCGCACTATAAAGAAACCAACTACTACAGCGGCCGAGACAATTAATGCGCAGACTATTAAAAATATTTCGACCAGGTTTGTCATAACTCACTTTTGGTTTTTTTCAGTTAAATGGAATAATACTCTTTTGCTTTCCAGATGTCCTTATGCCAAACTAAAAACAACCTTAAGTTCACCTTAAGGTTGTTTTTTTATGCCTGTTTCCTGCTGCTATTTCAGTTTATATGCTTTCGTGGGTTATTGGCAGCCAGATTACAAAACTGCTTCCTTCTCCTGGAAGGCTTTCAAATTCTAGCCGCCCCTCATGGGCTGTCACCAGGTCATGCGCAATACTCAATCCTAAGCCCATCCCCTGAGGAAAGCGTGTTTCAGCGCGGCTTTGGAAAAATGGAGTAAACACAAATTCCTGATCTTCAACTGTAATTCCAGGTCCTGTATCCTGAACTCGTATCCAGATTTCGCTCCCTTGAAAACCAGCGCTAAAGGTAATTGTGCCTTTTGAAGGAGTAAATTTTATGGCGTTGTCTACCAGATTTCCGATAGCCTGCGCCAGACGGTCAGGATCAACATCGATCATTGGCAAATTGGAGTGAATATCGCTATCCCAATTTATTCCTTTTGCCTGAGCGGCTTCACGTTGACTGAGAACAAGGCCGGGCAGTAACTCATTCAGGTTTACCGCCTGCTTTTCTAATGCGAACGTACCCACAAATTGATCGTATAAACCCGTTAAATCATTAAGCAACCGCCGCAGGATGTTAATTTCGTCTTCCATTCCCGCTAATAAATCTTGCCTTAGATCTTCGTTTTGTGATGCTCCTGATTGCAAGGCCTGTACAGCTGGCAACAAAGCCCCTAGTGGGCGCCCTATTTCGTGTACCAGGTTAGAGAGCAATTTTCGCCGGGTTGTCTCCATAGTTTGTACCCGAGAGACAAATAAATTTACTGTTCGCATTAGTTCCCGGATTTCCGCTGGTCCTTCCTCGTCCACAACTTCAATTTCCTGCCCTGTTGCGAGTTTTTTAATTGAAATGTTAATTTGCAGTAAAGCCCGGTTCAAATTGGCTGATAATAGCAGAGCTATACCAGAGCCCAGTAAAACTCCTACCGTCAGAATAGCAATAATCCCCCGGCGAAGATCAAGTAGTTGATCATATACATTTTCCAGATGATAAGTCATCTGAATAACACCAATAATGTTTTTAGGCTCTTTACGGACAGGAACAAAGACATCCACGATGCTGGCTTCCTGTTTTACGCCATAAGTAGTTTGTATTATTGAGTCTTCTAACTGCGCTTTTTCAAGGTTAATGGCCGCTGGATTTCCTGAATTTTGGACATACGGGTCTGTTGAAGCCAGATATTTTCCTTGCGAGTCAAACACTGTTACAAAAGCTCCCAAGAGTGGCTTAAGCCTTGTGAGATAAGCTTGAGCATTCTCAGGATCATCCCATATATCAGATTGCATGGCAGCTAATTCTGCTAACAGCTTAGCTTCATTGGTTAATTCATCTGCCATATTAGGCAGTAAGATTTGAGTCTCCACCAAATAATCTAATGCAAATCCAGCTAGCAGGATAACAATAATAAGTGGAAGGCTATGGCTGATTAGCAAACGGGTTCGCAGTGATTGCATTTTTAGTTACCTTGCGAAATTAGCTTATATCCAACACCGCGAACTGTAATAACTCGCTGGGGTCTGTTTGCGTTTTCCTCAAGTTTTGTGCGTAAAGCCCTGATGTGAACATAAACTACCTGTGGTTGGCCTACATATTCTTCACCCCATACCGTGGATAGAAGGTCATCAGTAGATAAAACATGCCCCACTTGCTGTGCAAGTGTGTTTAACAACTGAAACTCAATTGGCGTTAGATCAACTGGTTTACCACTAAGGTTGACGGTATGAGCCCGCGGGTTAATATCAATATCTCCAATAGAATAGGGGTCAGATGATGATGAAAAGGATTGGCGCTGAGACCGCCGCATCACGGCTTTGATGCGCGCAAGGAGAATATTTGTATCAAAGGGCTTGGTAATATAGTCATCAGCTCCTAATTCCAACCCTAATATCTCATCCAGTTCCCGGTGGCGGGCAGTAATAAAAATTACTGGAATTTCTGTGTTGTCTTTTATATAGTGCAAAGCATCCAACCCATCCATACCAGGCAAGCCGATATCCAATAAAACTAAATCAGGAAGGCTATCTTGAATAATTGACAATCCGTCTTCGGCACTTGCGGCCGTTTGCACCTGGTAGCCCGCTTGTCGCAAATGAAAACTAAGGCTCCGGCGAAACAATGCATCATCGTCAATTAGTAATATTTTTCTTGCCATATGCGTATTCTACCGTGCCTGTCCAAGAAGTACCAATGTTATCTATTTTAATCCTCCAAAAACAAAAGAGAGACCCTAACAAACAATTTGTGTCAATCCATGAGCGCAGATAGCAAAAAACGTTTAAAAAATCAACACCATAGAACCATTTAATTTCCAGCAGAATGGAAAAACAAAATATTTGTTGATAGTGATATCAGTGGGGAACTTGTACCAGCTGAAAGAGGGATACTGTAACCTTCCTCGTAAACGTATCAGCTGAAATTACCATTAAGCAGCATTAATTAATTGAAATCTGGAAGACGATCACCTGGTCTATTTTTTTGCCGACCATAATCTTTCAGCCGCAGATCTTGTTCTCGATAGCAGGAATGCCCGATCAACATCTAAAACCTCATAATCCCGGACTCTTATCACCCCGTCAACCATCACCATGCTGACATCGTTTGCATTACGGTATAGGAGCATTTGCTCAAAAAGGTTATGCTCGCTCAATGAAGTGGGAAAATTTCCGTCTATCAGTTGGAGGTCTGCTTTCCAACCAGGCTCAAGTCTTCCAACTTTTTCCAGGTCAAGAGCGCGCGCTCCTCCCTCAGTTGCCAGGTGCCAGACCACGTGAGCCGGCATCACGCCAGGATCCTGATGGTAAGCTTTATGAATCAGGAAAGCTCCTCTCATTACCTCAAAGAAATCATCAATGTATCCGTCGCTGCCTAACCCCATCGTAATATCTAATGCGGAAAGTTGAGGAATTGGAGCGATGCCGCCTCCCACTTCACAATTCGACAACGGCTGGTGGCTTACCCTGATCCCTTTTTCGGAAATAATTTGAATCTCGGCTTCATCCAGATGAACGCATTGCGAAGCCAGCAGACCCGGGCCTGCTACGCCAAGCGAATCATAAAATTGTATGGGCTTCAATCCATATTTGCTCGATGTGTATTCAGGTTCGTAAGTTCCCTCCGAGACATGGGCTTGAAGAAGCACGTTTCTATCACTTGCCATACCGAATGCTGTGCGAATAAAATCAGGCGAACAGGTGAAGGTCGTATGAATGCACATCAACCCGGATACCAATCCCCCTTCCTGATTACAGGTATCAATAAAATCAGCGTTTTCTTTCAGTCCCAGCTCTCCATTTTTTGTGCTTATACGTTCTGTCGCTTCAAATGATAATATACCCCTCATACCGCTTCCTAGAACACGTTCCCTTTGAGCGGCTAAACAGCCAGGTAAAGCAAATGGCGCTTCAGTACAATCAAAAAATGAGGTGACACCGCTTTTGAGCATATCTGCACATCTCAAATCGGTCGCAACGCAAATCATTTCTTGATCCAACTGGTTTTCAACCAGCGGCCACCAAAAATCTTCGAGAAAGGGCCAAAAACCAGAGGGAGCTTTATCCAGCGGGATGCCGTGTGCCAAAACCCCATAAATATGAGTGTGTGCATTTACGAAACCTGGCGACAGCACTTTACCGGGTGCTTCCAGCACTTCGTCATCCTTGAATTTTTCTCGCAATTGGTCATTGCTGTCTACCTCAGTAATCATGTTCCCGGAGATACGGATGCCCCATTTTTTCTTTGGCTTCTGAAGAGCATCAATGATCAACCAATCTGGGAGAATTAACATTCCGTTCATGTATCACGCCTTTTCTTAATTAAAATACGTTCAGTATCACTTACCTACTATCTCATGTTTACCGATTGGATATCCGAAATCGCGCTTTACGGGAGCGGCTGCAAATTTACCTGGGGTGGTCCGCATTTCAGATACTTTCCCTTCCCTTTGATATCGATTGCTTTCCCATTATTTATGATAACTTCGCCGCGCAGCAGTGTTTTTACAGGATATCCCTGAAGTTCATAACCTTCATAGGGGGTGTAGTCAACATTCTCGTGAAGCATGTTATGAGAAATTGTCTTTTTCAGCGTTGGATCGAAGATAACGATATCTGCGTCAGCTCCCGGGAGGAGTGACCCTTTTTGAGGATGAAGCCCAAATATGACAGCAGGATTGGTGCAGCACAGGGACACCCATTGATTCAGGCTGATTAAACCTTTGGCCACTCCAGAGGAATAAACAAGGGATAATCTGGATTCTATTCCGGGAAGGCCTCCAGGGATATCTGTAAAACGTTCGCTCCCTAAATCCTTCTGCCCTACAAAGTTGAATGGACAGTGATCTGTGCCAATTGTTAGAATGCTTCCGTCGCCCAGGGCTTTCCACAACGCCGCGCAGTCTCCGCTTTTTCGCAAAGGAGGTTGGCATACATATTTGGCGGCTTCGAACCCAGGTTGCTGGTATTCGGCTTCCGTCAGCAGCAAATATTGGACACAAGTCTCACCAAGTACATTCTTCCTCTGGATCTGTGCATTTGCCAGCTCCTTGGCTCCAATAGCTGATGAAATGTGAACAATGTAAATTGGCGCGTCTACAGCCTCTGCCAGGGAAAGTATTCGCCCTATCGCTTCTCCTTCAGCTATTGCTGGGCGGCTGAGCGGGTGAAAACGTGGAGCCATATTTCCGCTATCGATCAGTTCTTGCGTAAAATGTTTGATTATTGAGTCGTTTTCGGCGTGGACTATAACGAGGCCATTGTAAGTAGAAACTGCTTTCAATATCCTCAGGAATTCACTATCTGATAAACGAAAGCCTTCATAGGTTGTGTAGGTTTTAAATGAGGTCACTCCGGCATTTATCACTGCAGGAATCTCTTCCAGTGTATATTCTTTAGCATCCGCCAAAGTCATGTGAAAAGCATAATCAATGACTGCTCGGTTTTCTGCCAGTGATTTTCTGTCAATTAATGCCTCAACCAATGATTGCTGAGGCAAAGCTTCAACAAAATCAATGACTGTCGTAGTGCCGCCATAAGCAGCTGCCAGTGTTCCAGTGAACCAGTCATCACTTGACCTTGTTTTGCCAACAGGCATTTCGAGGTGAACGTGGGGGTCAACTGCACCGGGAAGAACATACAATCCACTGGCATCGATCGTTTTCTTTCCAGATAATTTCTGACCAATGGCAGCAATCTTTCCCGCATTAATCCCCAAATCAGCCTTGAATGTATCTGATGAGGTTACTAATAGACCATCGTGGATTACCAGGTCAAAGGACATCGGGGCTCCATGGAATAATTCGTTTTCGATCAAAAGACGGCAGGTTGCATCTCCTGGGTGAAATGTAAAACGGGCTGCGTTTATACCAGAGGCTTCACCTCTCGAGTTTCACCGTATTCTTACTAATACCAGAAACTTTTATACTACTGTATTATTTTACTCGTCAGTGACTTTGGTTTGCAGACAGATGAACACAACCCGCAGGACCTGCAAATTTCTTCTATGAGTGACATCTGAATATTCCTCTCGCGCGGCATAATCCCGGAAATTTCCCGGGCATTATAGGGACATACTTCCACGCATCTGCGGCAAAGAGTACAGAGAAGAGGATCAAAATTAAATTCTAATCCGTTTGAGATTTGATTGGTGTATAGCTTGGGTAATGCATATCCAATGATCTCTTCCAGGCTGGTGTACTCAAATTCTACAAGCCATCGATCTAATTTATGCAGAGTCTTCGAAAACCATTCATTTCCGTAAAGTATTGGGGCTGAACACACGCCTACAGCATCGGCCCCTACCATGGTCATTTCGATAATGTCTTCAGCGGAGAAGACTCCACCAGTACCAACGACTGGCTTGTTAAAACGTTTCTTAAGCTCCGCGACGACAGAAAGCGCCAATGGTTTGATTGCTGCCCCTGAAATCCATCCCTTGCCGCCTTCACTTGCCAACATTGGGCTGCCAGTTTCAATATCGATATAAAGAGCAGGGCCAATAGAATCAATAGCAGTGAACCCGTCGCACCCAGCATTCAAGGCTTCTCCGGCAATGGAAAATAATTCACTTCCCCAGTTGAAACTCAACTTGGCCAGAATTGGCAGGTCAGTCTTTGACCTGATAGCAGTGATCAGCGGAATGATTGAATCCCCTGAATAGGAGACGCATTCAATCATATCTACGGTTTTGCATGCTACCAGAGGCTCGACAAACTTTTCAATATCCTGAGCAGTGTGTCCAACACTGACAATCAAAGCACCAGGATGGCCTTCAAGCAGAGGAATTTCCTGGTAAACCCATTGCTCCCAGGAAATATCTGACCATTCTTCCGCATTAAAAAGTGTATTTTGTGAGCCTTTCGATGAAGGCTTTATAAGATGCGGTGTGGGATTATCAGGCAGCGTTGACCGAATAGTCTTGGTAACAACAGCACCAGCGCCTGCCTTGTATGCTTCTAATAGGCTTGCGGCGTTAAACGATCGTGGGCCCGAAGCCAATACTAGTGGACTTGGCAATTCGCAATCAAACAATTTAGCGCGCAACTTGGCAAAAGCAAACTCTTCATTCATAGTGGATCCACCACCTCACCATCGTATGGCCTGGCCCATCCCAGGCGAGAACGAAGTTCCTGGGGTTCTCCTGTCTCGATTGCATCTTTGAGTTGATTAAATACCTCGTCAATACCCAGATATTGCAGCTTTCTCTCATTGGGCAATCCGGTTTCGGTATTCCAATCTCTCAAGGTGTAATATTCTTCCAACATCTCAGATAGATGGCAGACACTTCCTTTTGCGTTACCGGATGGCGAAGGCACCTTGGTCATCCGCCAGGGAAGAACGTCATCAGATTTATCGATACCGTGAAGGGCATTGTAGCAGCGTTGTAAATTATAGATTCGCTCGCCAATCCGTTTCAACTCTTCCACACTGAGAGACAAACCTGTAATCGCATTTAGGGCATCGCATTGTTCCTGCCAATATATTTCCAACATGACAAAAGTGCCGCCAGATTTGCAATTACCGCTAGAATCTACTATAGCCCCGTAATCTTCACCATCCTTTACCAAGAAGGCTTTATATTTTGTTTCCAGCGGGTCAACCAATTCGGGAAGCTTATCCTCTCCATATCTTGCCCCAGCCCCGCCAGGGTATCCAGTTTCATCAGCTACAGGAAAAGCTTTGAGATGATCTGCGCCTCTAGATGATGTGGCATGGGCAAGCCCCATAGATTGTTGAGCCCTACCATCTTGTGAAGGAATATCTTGCCCTTTGACATGCATGGCATATCGCTCAGCGCCCTTGCCCAACCGTTTCGCGGCCCTGGCAGCACCTTCTGCAAGGAGATCACCCAGGTAACCCTTTCGATATGCAATCCGTTCCAGCAATTGAAGCATTGTGTGATAGTTTCCCCAAACAAGTTCTAGCCCATCACAATCTTCAGTTGATAGAATTTTTTTCTCGGCAAGTTCCATCGCAAACGCAATAGCACTCCCAACCGATATTGTATCAATTCCCAAGTCGTCACAAATCTCATTGGCCTTGATTATCGACGGAAGATTAGCGTTGCAGACTCTTGCTCCCAAGGAATTCAAGGTTTCATATTCTACGCTCGTAGACAAACTGCCGGCGAATTCGCCTTCTTTCACCGCGTATACCTTATCGCATCCAACAGGACAGCTGTAGCATGAGATATCCCGGATGAAATGTTGTTCATGAAGTGTATCTGCTGAAATCTCATCAAAATTCTCAAAACTGCCGTAACGGTGATTTTGTGTTGGGAACCGTCCCATATAGTCCATTAAAGCAACAATACCTGGTGTGCCAAATTTACTTGCACCCGGGAAGAATTCATTCTCTCTTATTGCCAAATGGTGCTTTAAAGTAACTTCTAGAGTACGTTCAGGATCTGCAACCTGGAGGCTCTTCGTGCCGCGGATTGCAATGGCTTTCAGGTTCTTTGATCCCATCACGGCACCCAGTCCAGAACGAGCCGCACTTCTCCGGGATGTCACCTGGATCCCCGCATAACGGACCAGGTTTTCTCCAGCAGGGCCGATTATGGCCGTTTTTAGATCAGGCTGGTTGGTTTCATCACGCAATTGGTTTTCCGTTTCGAAAGTTCCAAGCCCCCAAATATGTTCTGCTGAACGTATTTCGATTTTCTCATCTATTAGATAAAGGTAAACGGGTTTTGGTGACCGTCCTTCGAATATTATCAGATCATACCCTGCGTGTTTCAATTCAGGTCCAAAATGCCCGCCAGCATTAGAGTCTCCGTATATATTTGTCAGCGGGGACTTGGCAATGAACTCAACCCGGCCTGAATTTGGAACCGGAGAACCACACAGCGGACCAGCAGAGACTATCAGCTTATTATCACTTTCGAGAGGATCAACAGCTGCCGGAACCTCATCCCAGAGAATTTTTACACCAATTCCATTACCACCCAGGTAATTTTCGACCCACTCAACTGGCAAAGGCAACGTTTTAATTTCGCCAGAGGATAAATCTACACGCAAGTATTTTCCGGCATAGCCCTGGTAGGGAAAATCTTCTTTAGTGCTTTCTGCTGTTTTAATTTTAGTAGAGCGGATCTGCCTTTCGGGAATTTTTCCGAGTTTCGTCAATAACTTGTCATGCGTCACCTGCCCGCCGTCGTCATCGCTAATCGTGATCACTCCTGGCTGGCATACTTTCACACACCAGGGATCGCCATCGCACAGATCGCATTTCAACACCACTGCTTTACCCAATTTGCCTCTGCCAGGCAGGAGATGAAGTTGAATTGCTCCAATTTGACAGGCGTCCACACATTTGCTGCATCCCGTGCACAAGCTTTCGTCTATAACCACAGCTCCCAGGTTATTCACACTGATTGCACCTTGTTCCGGACAGACTTCTACACAGGGCTTGTCGTCGCAGATAGCGCAAGTAATTGGCAGAAAGCTGATTTCGGAATGATCTTCCCAGACATGTATACGAGCCAGTTCGGGATTTACTTCTCCTTCTTGTTTCAAAGAACAAAAAACAACACAAGCCTGGCATCCTGTACATTTTTCTGGTGAAATTTCAAGGCGCATATCAGTCACCTTGCCCGAGAGAAGTATCTTGCAGACCCAATCTTACAAGTGTTTCAGGTGAAGGATGTCCCTGTTCGTCCCAGCCGCGCAATTTGTAATAACGATCAAGCATGGCATTCCAATCGTGGATTTTGCCAGTTGCGATGGGAGATGCAGACCTGTGGACTTCATCTGAATCCGAATCAGTTTCGAAATCGTACACATCTAATGGTTCCTCGGTAAATCTCAGGGGCAGCATGTCATCTTCCCTTTTCAAGCCATGCAATTGATTAAACAACCTTTCCAGATTTACTATTCTTTCACCAATTTCAAGAAGGGATTCTTCTGTAAAATCATATCCAAGCGCTTGCAATCCCTTCGCGAGGTCTGCAGGCATTACTGTGTAAGTTTCTGAGGTACTGAATTTGCAGACACCGAGAGAATCTACTACAGCGCAAAAGTGCTCCCCATAAAACACAATATCCGCTTTATATTTTTCATTAGATAGTTCCATCAGTTCTTCGAGAATCTCCTCCGGGTAAAGTTTCCTGGCCACTTTCCAGTTGCCAGCCAAATCGAGGGCTGGCATTCCATAAAGATGGTCCGCGCCTCTATTGCTTGTAGCATGCCCTAAGCCGAAGGATTTTGCTATCCGCGGCTCCTGCCTGGGAAGCTCAAGCCCTTTAACATGCATGGCATATTTTTCGGCGCCTTTACCTATCTCACGCGCAGCTTGCTTCACTCCTTTTGAGAGCATCTCGCCTAATCCATTTCTAAAGGCAATATCCTTTATAAGCCCCAGGATGGTATCAGAATCTCCCCATTCCAGAGAATGATCAGGGTGATCTAACAAGCCTTTTTCGTGACACTCTAGCGCAAAGGCAATTGTCACACCAATAGAGATGGTGTCCAGTCCATATTCATTGCACAGGTAGTTGGCTTCGATGACCACTTCTGGGTTCGCGTTCCAGCACATAGGGCCAAAAGCGTTCGCGGTTTCGTATTCCGGACCTTCAATTTGGATATCTTTGCCATTAGTTTTTAAAGTAGATTGCCTCGAGCAGCGCATCGGGCACATGGCACAGCCCAGTCTTTTCGTCCAGTAGCGGCTAAATGATTCAGCGTCAATATCACGGATAAAAGGAACTTGAGCGGTTTGATGATTCTTGGCTGGGAGATCGCCAATGATATTTTTGATTGACATGAGGAACAGGGTGGACTGTTCCCTCAGTAGCTGAGAGTTATCATCGTTGATCAAAGATTTCGAGTAGTCCTTTACCAATTTTGAGAACTCAGATGGAGAGGATTTTTTCTTTTGATCTGAGCGTACGTGCAGCGCTTTGAGATTTTTGCTGCCCATCACCGCCCCCGGGCCGCTGCGCGCAGCAGCCCTGCCGCCATCATTAATGATAGCGGCCATAGGAACCAGGTTCTCTCCAGCTTGACCAATTGAAGCCACGCGTCCGCCATATTTCTCCCGCAGCGACCTTTCTACGAACGAGGTGCTTTGTCCCCAATATTCCTTAGCAGGAAGTAAGGATATCTCCTGGTCGATTAGTTGGATTATCACAGGCTCAGGAGCCTTACCGGTGATAACAACTGCGTCATATCCTGCATAACGCAGTTCAGGCCCAAAATGACCACCTGCGTTGGCATAGCCGTAAGCACCAGTAGCTGGGGATTTGAAAGTCACATGATAGCGTGAGGAGGTCGGCCAGGGAGATCCGTTCAACGGCCCAGTGGTGAAGATTAAATAATTCTCCGGATCAAAGGGGTTGATCGAGATATCCACGCTGTCAAACAGAATCGATGCCCCTAATCCGCGTCCGCCTAACCACTTTTCAAGTTTAGCGTCCTCAGTTTCCCGGATTTTTATTTTCGATGAAGTCAAGTCAATTAATGCAGTGTACGGCATGATTTACAGTCTCCGAGAATTTATTTACTAAACAAGCACAGATATTTATCCAACACCAGAGAAATCATATCTTTCATGCTTCGCAGATAGTGCCTACGCGAAGCATGAAATTAATATGCACTTACTGATCTTGCAGGTTATCTAAAAGGACACCATCGACAACTTCCTTGGCGTGATCCAAAACTTCTTGAGGGCTGGATGTTCCAAGCTCGATAGCTTCTATAGCCACTCTTAATTGCGCGTCGCTTGATCCCAGGGCCGAGAACAATGGTATAGATTCTGCATATTCCAGCTGTAATATTGCCTCTTCAGAGCGATGATTATCTTCAAGGTAGCTTTGCATTTCAGGCCACTCCAAAGCTGCTTTATAAATTGGCAAATAGCCAGTATGTGTTGAAAGGTATAGAGAGCTTTCCTGATTGGCCATATATTTAATAAAGGTCCACGCTGCCTGTTTGATTAATTCATTGTCATGGTCCAGTATGATCAAGCTGGCGCCTCCAACTGGAACAACTCGTTCTTTCCCTGCAATAGTGGGGAACATGGCCACTCCAACGTCAAATGGCGCATCTTGAATGGTGCCAGGGACATTAGAACTGGACATCAATAACATACCAACCTTACCTGCCAGGAAGTCTCCCTTTGATTCATCGTGCTGATTGGGCGGCATAATTTTGTGCTTGTGTACAAAATCTCCCCACAAAGTTAACATCTCTACAGCTTCAGGACTGGTATACAAAACCTCGGTTTCATCGGAATTTACTATCTCCACTCCATTTTCCATAAACATGGTGCTCAAATACCAATGAGTATCGTCCTTGGTATTGAATCCCCATTGATCAATCTCGCCATTATCATCTGTATCGGTAGTTAAAAGCTGGCCATATTGAATGACCTCATCCCATGTTTCAGGTGGTTGATCGGGGTCAAGTCCTGCGCTGATAAAAAGATCGCGGTTATAGAAAAGCATCGGCACAGAATGATTGAACGGCATGCTCCAAATCTGCCCGCCAGCAGAGTTATAATCCCAAAATACTTCCCAGATATCATCGCGGTCGAAGTCGCCCGATTGATTTAAAAAATCGGTGATGGGGATTATGGCCCCTGTATTACCTACCAGAGGCGCACCGCCAATTTGAGCAACAGCAGGCGGGGTTTTAGCAGATAGCGCATTCCATAATTTTGCCATGCTCGATGCGTAACCGCCCTGATATGTGCCAATAACCGTTATTTCAGTTTGTGATTGATTGAACTGGTTGACAAGCTCCTCAACAACCTCCCCGCTATTTCCCCCCAAAGCATACCAAAACTCGATCGTGATATGACCATCTTTATCAATAGTCCCGGCTGAATTGCTATTAGCATCTCCTCCACAACCAACCAACATCACAGATGATAAAGCTGCGATCAACACTATTGCCTTTAATATTTTAGTCATTTTCTTGCTCCTTTTAGCTACTGCACTTCTTTTCGATCATCCCTTTAAACCAGTAGTAGCGATGCCTTCGACAAATGATTTCTGGACAGTGAAGTAAATCGCGACTACGGGGAGTATCACTATCATAGCTGCCGCCATATAGACACCCCATTGAGTGCCTCCTTCCTGGCTGACAAAATAACGCAGACCAATCTGGAGAGTTCTCATCTCCTCTCGGTTGGTTATGATTAGCGGCCACAAATAGGCATTCCAGTTGCCCATAAAGGCAAACAAAGCCTGGGCCGCCAGAGTAGGTTTGATCAGAGGAATGCAAATCTGCCATAAGAATCTAAGCCTGGAGCAGCCGTCCAATTTAGAAGCCTCTTCTAATTCAAGAGGGATTGTCATAAATGCTTGCCTGAGCATAAAAATGCCAAAAGCGTTGGCAATAAATGGCACAATCAATCCCTGATAAGTATCGATCCAGTGTAATTTTTGGATGATCAGGTATGACGGCACCAGAGTTACCTGGGTTGAGATCATTGTAGTGCTCAGGAAAAGACTGAACAAAAATCCTTTCCCTTTGAATTCCATTCTCGCAAACGCAAAGGCAGCCAATGAACAAGAGACCAGTTGTCCAACTGTTACACAAAGTGCAACTATCGTGCTGTTATAGAAATAGCGAGCAAATGGAGCAGCCTGGAATGCATCCACGTAGTTTTGAAAACGCCACTCTTGAGGCAACCACTTCGGCGGATATGCAAAGACTTCCCCGGGGCCTTTTAATGAAGTTGAGGCCATCCAAATAAACGGCAGAACAACAACAATGGCACTAATGGTCAATACTAGATACCATGACCCTTTCCCCACTGCCGATTTGAATTTTTTCGATTTGAAAAAACTATGCGGTTTAACCTTGGTGACAGATATATTATCCATAATGCACCCTCTTTTCTACAACTTTAAACTGGATAAGGGTCAATACTAATATAAATACGAATAATACGATCGCCACTGCTGAAGCTAAACCAATCTGGAAATATTGAAATGCGTATTGATACAGGTAATACGCCAGGGTTGTAGTGGCTCCTAAAGGACCACCCTGAGTCATTATGTCGATTTCGGCGAAGGCTTTAAGTGAGTTGATCACTCCGATAATCAAGATATAAAAAGTAGTTGGGCTTAGTAAAGGTAACGTAATCAGTCGGAATTGACCCCACCAATTTGCTCCATCAATTTCAGAGGCTTCGTATAAATCATGAGGGATCGATTGAAGTCCTGCCAAAAATATTACGATGTTATATCCCATCCCGCGCCATACACCCAATACAATCAGGCAAGGCATAGCTAACACCGGGTCGCGCAACCAGGACTGAATTGGCAGCCCGAATCTTATCAATAGAGTGTTAAACAAACCGTAATCTGCCGGGTGGTACAACCACATCCACACGACCGAAATAGCGGCCATTGATGTCAACGTGGGCAGGAAGAAAGCTGTTCTGAAAATTCCCACACCAGGCAACCTGCGATTCAGCATCACTGCAATCCAAAGCGAAACGCAGATATTGATTGGAATGCCCAGCATAAAATAGAGCGTATTCAACACGGACTTACCAAATTCAGCCGCTCCAATATCATCTACAAATAGAAATTCAAAGTTACTCAGCCCCGTGAATACAGGGTCGTAAGGCAGATTCCAGCGAAAGAAACCGGCTACCATAGAGAATATTGCCGGGAAAAAGGTAAACACGGCAAAAATCAATATACTTGGAGCCAGAAACGCGTAAGCTGCCAGGGATTCCTTTCTCTGGCGTTGTTTCCTTTGCAAACTAGGACTTAATGTATTTTTTGCAAGTGATTCAGTCTTGCTCATGTGATCACCTCGTTGATTGTCTTTATGCTCTGTGCAAGAGCATAATTTATTCTTTCCAACTCCCAATTAATCAGATTGCCGCCTTTGAGTTCGAGCGTAATCGTCCCTTCCATTCCAGCATCCATAAGGAGCTGGATCCAATGCTCGTTGGGAACTTTATTAAATACCAGAGGAAAATGGTCCTCACCGTTATCATCAATATCGTGTGCATGGACATGAACTACATGTTCCAGCCATTCTCTGGAAGGATCTTGAGTAACCCCATGACGAATATCGTGACCCATATCCCAACAAATTCCAAGCCGGGGATGATCTATTTCAGTCACGAGTGAGAGGACATCCTCTCTTCTTTGCCCAAACTTTATAACTCCTGGCTTGGTAACATCGAGATTTTCAAGGGCAATGGTAAGATTTGGAAAAGTCTCCAGAGCCCAGGTAATAAAACCCTTTGTATCTTCACGCAGTTTTTCTTTGGTTACCTTCCCCTG
>Ga0255372_10012_pt1 | contig 45564 bp, 41 predicted proteins | sample ANMaggSeSYBR01E8_FD_182092 | JGI IMG/M metagenome (GOLD analysis project Ga0255372, IMG submission 182092) | Sediment cell enrichment communities from methane seep in Santa Monica Basin, California, United Staets - ANME aggregate JGI... | ecosystem: Environmental > Aquatic > Marine > Cold seeps >...
GGACAACCCATGAAAAATAAATCTGCAATTTTAATCATAGTGACAGCGCTGATCCTCTCCGCTCTTGCTTGTTCTTTAAACCCTCAAACCTGGTTTACGCAAACATTAGAACCTATAAATGATGGAGTAGTCACTACCATTAGCAAGGTGGTAATCGAAGATGGGGATCTTCCCTCGCTCTATGAAGAAGTAAACCCGGGTGTAGTTGCTATCCGCGCCCTGACGGAAGAGGGGGGTGGTTTAGGAACCGGATTTGTTTGGGATGAGGAAGGTCATATTGTCACCAATTTCCATGTTATTCATGCTGCGACTGATTTGGAAGTTGCCTTTCCTTCTGGATTTAAAACCAGGGCCCAGATTCTTGGGTCAGATCCTGATACCGACCTCGCTGTACTTGAACTAGACCAACTACCGCCTGAGTTGAAAGTTCTCTCCCTGGGCCAGAGTAGTGATCTTTTGGTTGGGCAAACAGTAATCGCCATTGGTAACCCTAAGGGATTACAGGGATCAATGACTCTAGGAATCATCTCTGCCCTGGGTAGAACCATGGAATCAATGCATTTTGCGCCGGGAGGCGGAGTGTTTGCTACCGGGAATATTATTCAAACTGACGCAGCTATCAATCCGGGTAATTCCGGCGGTCCTTTGTTAAACCTGAATGGCGAAGTTGTAGGCATCAATTCAGCAATCAGTACCACAAGTATTGATCTTTCCGGACAGCCAGTTAACTCCGGTCTTGGTTTCGCGATTTCCATTGATACAGCAAAAAATGTAGTTCCTGATTTGATTGTCTTTGGGAACCATGACTCACCTTATGTCGGGATCGCGGTAATGGGTGAACTCAGCCTGTTTGATCAGGAAGCATTAGATTTGCCCCAATCCACAGGTGTTTATATCCGCGAGGTTACTCCTGGCAGTCCGGCGGATAAAGCCGGGCTGGTGGGCGCGGAAAGTAGAGAGGGTGATCTGAAAGGCGGTGATTTAATCATTGCCATTGATGATCAGCAAGTGAATGATTTTGCGGATTTCATGGGTTATTTATTAACCTATAAAAACCCTGGAGATCAGGTCACAATCCTGGTGATCCGAGGGGCTGAAACCCTCGAGTTTGAACTGACCCTGGAAAAAAGGCCGTAAGATTGTTCTTAACCGAATGGGATTTCTTCTCTCTGGATTTTCCTATTGACTCCGGGTATACAAACGCCGGTAGATGGCGAAAATCTCTGAGATATTTTTCAGATACAGCTGGGTTTCAGAAAATCGGATGATTTCTAAAAAGAGATCCGGATCTCCTTGAGCTTCTTCCAGCCAGGTGGCAGAATTCCCCGGGCCTGCATTATAAGCCGCTAATGTGGCATAGATATCCCCATCAAAATAAGACCGCAGGAAACCTAAATAAGCAGTTCCTAATTTAATACTCACCTGCGGGCGGTAGAGGTCCTCAGCACTGTAGTCAGGCGGCCAATCTTCTTGATCTGCCCGTTCTGCACCAGTGCTGGGCATGATCTGCATTAACCCTCTTGCTCCGGCGGTAGACCGGACAAAACCCTCAAAAAGAGATTCCTGCCGGATCACACTGAAAAGCAGCAGGGGGTGAAATCCATATTCCTGACCGGCGGGGATGACCAGGTCGCTGTAATAAGTCCCAAACCGGATGTGATTAAAATAGGAAGGTGCGTTCATGGTTTCAGCGTCATCCATGCCGGAAGCATTTAATACTTGACGGGCAGCAAAGATAGCAGGGCGGTAGAGACCCAGATCAACGTAATAGTTGGCTAACCGGTAGCTGCTAATTGGGTCAAAACTGATCTCATTCCTGAGTTCCTCAAATTCAGCCCGGGCCTCGCTATATAAACCCAATTCCCACAGTTCGGTACCTCTGATTAGACGGGGATCATCTCCCAATAAACCGAGACTGCTCAGATTCGTTTCGGGAGGAATTGAAAAAGTATCTTTAATCCAGTTCTCAGCTTCCTGTTGTTCTGCCAGGACATCAAAACCGATATCGTAGTCTTGTGGCGGTGTAAACGGATGCCGGTTCTGAAGCAAATCGCGAGCCCGTTCGCTGTAGTATCCGGTGGGATCCGCATTGGCGGCGTCACTCCAGGCATCCAAGGCTGCATCAGAGTTGCCTTGCATATCATATACTTTCCCGATCCAAAACAGTGCCTGGGAGAGTTCTTCGAATGATTGGGAAGCATCGCTGTAAGTAGAGAATGCATCCAGCGCCTGCGGATAAGCGCCCAGTCTTACCCGGGAGATACCACTTTTAAATAATGACACATTGGCATACGAAGAAGTTGGATATTCATTGAAAACTCGTTTCCAGAGCGCTGCTGCGGTTTCAAGATCACTGATCAGCTCCTCAATTCTGGCTGCATCAAACAAGAATTCAGCTGCTCGTGGATGGTAGGGGTTCTTGTTGACAAAGTCCAGCAAAACCTGACTGGCTTCATTGTAACGATCCAGATAAAACCAGAGCGAATAGGCCTTAAATTCCCAAGCTTGATCCCAGTAGGAATGGTCTGGATATTGATTGATTAGAACATCCCAGGCAAGCAGTGCTTCCTCATGCCTTCCCATAGCCCGCAGAGCAAAGCCCTTGTAATACAGTGCTGTACCCTGATCCCCGGCGTCCGGTTCAATTAAGTAGCGGTCAAAAGCTTCCACAGCATGACTGTATTGTCCGGCAAAATAGTCTACTAAACCCCGGTCAAGGTCGTTAATCTCAAAACCTCTGTTTACCAATTCCAACAATGCTAAATAGGAATCGTAGCTGAGGGGGTATTGAATCACTGCATCCTGGAACGCAGCTTCAGCCAGGTCATTCTGGCCGAGGTCCAAATAGGAAAGGCCCAATAAATAATCTGACCGGGCTTTTGCATAATCATTCGAGGTTTGAATATATACATCTTTGTAGATCACAATTGCAGTAGCGTGATCCTCCAGGGAGGCATACTGCTGACCAATTTTTAGTTGGAGGGTAAAAAGAGAGTCTCCACTTCCTGCGGCGATGGCTGCTTGATAGGCTTCAATTGCCTGGGAGGGTTCTTCGGCTGCTGAAAGAGCATCACCTCTTTTGTGCTGCACAAATGCATCCAGGATTCCCGGGCGGCGGGAAAGGTATAAATTGTAGGCGTCCGCAGCTTCCAGGTGCCGATCCAATGCAGTGTAAGTTTCTGCAAGGGAGAAAAAACCTTTGTGGATCAGGACAGAATCCGGATAGGTTGAAACCAACAGCCGTAGATAATTCAGGGCTTGCTGATAATCCTGTTCCTGGAAATAAACTTTCCCTAACCCTAATAATGCTGCGCTGATTTGATCCGGAGAGGAATCGTTATCCAGAGTAGCTTGATAACTGGTGATTGCTGATTCCCAGTCCCCGTAAAAGTAAGATACATCCCCGGGAATAGTACTTTGAAGGGGAGGCAGGATCGGAGTGGAGGTTGGAACAGGTGTCAGTATAGGCAAGAGGCAAGGGAGGGTCGGGGGCTGTGATGTTTCCTCGACGTTTTGTTCCGGGGTCCTGTCGGATAACAAATATCTCCCGCCGATAAATAGGGTTCCAATGAAGATGATAAGGATTGTTGTCTGGTAGAAGTTTTTTTTCATGGATTTAATTTGTTTTTTGGGTATGATCCATAATCCTGAGATGATAAAGGGTCCATTTAATTATATTGTCCATTCTCCATGGATAATTGCAACCAGGTACCAGGTAAGATTGTCCTGAATGAAAACCAGTCTTATACTTCGCCAATCCAGACCGCCATATTTGGGATCGAAACCGGAGAAATAATACTCAATCATCACTCCCCCGGGATAAACGCCAGCAATATTGTTAATGGCATTTCCTGAGCTTACCTCAACATTAAAACCAATTATTTCTGGCTTAATGTAATTGGAATCATACACAAAGTTTTGATGATATTCCGGAAAAAGCATAAATATAAGATTACCGGTTCCGTCATATTCTCCCCAGACATATTTTTCATCTGAGGATACTAAATCCCTCAGTTGTTCTGGGCAAAAGATTAAATTGTTTTCAGAGAGATAGGAATAGGGGGAAAATCTCAAACAATGATCTGGATGAATCAGATCAACCAGTAGATTGTAATCATAAGCTTGCAGGTTATCCAGGACGAGCTGTCCAAGTGCTATCAATTCTTCCGGCAGTTCTCCTTCGTGGATAGCCAGATTGTTTAAGTCAACCCAGCCCTGAACTTGATTATAGTCTGCCATAATCCAGGTTGTTCTTTCATCTATTTGCGGTTCTCCAGAAATCTTGATATTAATACTGGTTGCGGGAATACTGCCAATGATCGGCGCATTTGCAGCGGGGCTGCAGTGAATTGCTAAGGATTCTCCCTGGAGCAGGCCAATAGGAGTGAACAATTTTCCAGTTTGGATTACTGGAGTCTCTAAGGTTATTGAATCAGTGATTAACAAGGCGGGAGTTGTTTCTTCTTTCTGAGAAGGGGGTAGAGCTGGTTTCTCTAGAGATGGGTAAAGGATACAGCCTGACAGGAACTGCAGTGAAATAAGCAGTGCTGTGATCAGTTTACCCGCATGTAATGCTTTATTGAATTTTCTCATTTTTATAATAATTGCAAATCTTGTTTAGAGGACAATCCTGACAGAGAGGTTGACGCGCTTTGCATATTTCCCGTCCCAGCCGGATCAAGTTTAGATGGATTGCATAATAAGTATCGGGTAAAAATTGTTCGGCAAGATAGGTATGCGCCTTGGCTGCGGTCATCTTGTCGGGCCGGATCCCAATTCTGCCTGTAATCCTGTGTACATGTGTATCAACTGGAAATGCCGGCATATCCAGAGAGAATAATAGAACAATAGCTGCGGTTTTGGGGCCTACTCCTTTTAAATTAGTTAACCATAATGAAGCTTCCTGGCTGGTTTTTGACCTTAAAAAATCCAGCTCGATTTCACCCCTTTCTTCAGTTATGATCCTCAGTGCATTTTGGATCGCAGGTCCTTTTTGATTAGCCAATCCTGCGGTTTTGATCGATTCGGCAAGTAGATTTCCCGGGGCATCCCTGACCTCTTCCCAGGTTAAAAATTTTTTCCTGAGGGTGTCATAGGCTCGATCTCGGTTTTTGTCATTGGTGTTCTGGGAAAGTATAGTTGAAACAAGTTCGCCCACAGGAGAGAGGTGAGGGCGCCAGGTTGGAAGTCCGTACTTGTCTCCCAATAGCTGATGTGTATTGGCCGCAAGCTGTTTTCTATTCATAATTTAGCTGTATTGTAATTGAAAACAGGGTTTTGCGACCCCGGTTACGAGGTCACATAGATTGTGCTCGGTAAGGATTGGTCCTATGTCTGCCAGGTCTTTCATCTGATCGGCCGATAATACTTCCAGTTGGTTTAAGATTTCAATAAAAACAGCCCTTCTGGCGCGTTTGCCTTGATCTCCATCGGAAATTTTTAGGGCGATACCCAGAGCCGGTGAACCGGGATAGATCGCGTTTTCCAGGATGCCTGCAGACTGGAACGCTTCCGCTCCAGCTTTGGAGATAATTTTCCCAGCTGCAATTTTCATCAAACGGGTATCCAGCCTGCCAGGACCTGCTATTAAAAAAGGATGGGCTGCCATGGCTGAAGTTATCGTTTTGCAGGCATTTATCCGTTTTTTGGAGAATCCATCAGGATTTACCAGGCGGGCCCAACCCCAGGCTGCATGGTATAAGGGCATAGCAAAAGTAGGAACTGAACAGCCATCCTTGCCTACCTGGAGTCTGGAAGGTTCAATGCAGCACATCTCGGTAATAACCGACTGGATTTGCTGCTGGATAGGATGTTCAATTTCCGTATAGTTTTTCAGATCAGCTTGAAGTAATTTAGCCTGCGCTAACATACCGCTATGTTTTCCAGAACAATTATGGCGATTTGGGGAGGGTTGTTCTCCTCGATCTCTCAATAGTGCCCGGGTACTAGAATCAAATGGCTGGTGGGTGCAGCATAATAAATCTTTTTCGGAGATGTCGATTTTTTGCTGAAGCCCGTGGATCGTTTTTAGATGTTGATCAGTTCCAGAGTGGGATGCGCAAGTTACTGCTAACTCCTTTTGAGTAATATGAAAGAAATCCAACCCTCCCATCTCGACCAGAGGCAGGGACTGGAAAGGTTTTGCTGAGGACCGCAGGAAAGTCACCGCTTCTGGATTGCCGTACCAGGCGAAGAGTTTACCGGAAGGATCAACAATTGCGATCGCACCGTAATGTATGGATTCAACTACTTCTCCCCGAATGGTATGGAAAAGTGGAAGATAACCTTGATCTGGATATTGATGGGAATCACTCATTGAGGAAGTCTGGTGTGCAGATTTTGGCTAAGAAGCACACTCAGACGATTTTTTTCCCGGCATCATCAGTTTGGGGAAAATAATTCCTGATGTAATACTGAGATAAACCATGGCGCAAGCGTTGGAGGAAAAATTCGCGATCCCTTTTTAGATAAGGAAATTCATCCATGAATTTTCCTGCCAGATCACTTACATCATCTACAGATGCCCGCCGGTTTGCCAGCTTGTCTACTCGGCGGTGAATTTTCCTGAAGGATTTTTTCAGTTCCCGGATATTGTCCAGTTTGACTGGTCCTCCCCGACCGCTAATGATTTGATAATCTTTATATTTTGCTCTCAATAAAATATCCAGGGTGTCAATCCAGGTAGGTAAATGAGCTTTCCCTAAGAAGGGAGGTCCTGTGGCGGATGCAGCGTCTCCGATGAAGACAACTTTCTCGGAGGGGATAATCACCCAGCTTGACCCAGGTCTTGGACCGGGATGGTGCTCAATCAGAACAGCTTCATCTGCCCAGTGAAACTGCATTCGTTCTGTAAATGTAATGTCTGGAATGACCCATTGGAGTCCAGTGGTTTCAGGATATTTTTCCCAGATTGCTCCGCTTTCTGGAAGCTGACCGCGAAAAACCGCAGATTGCTCCTGCAACGTCTTAGCAGCGTCCCTGTGGGCCACAATGGGACAATCCAAACTGTTCACTCCAATAGTTCTGTCTGGATGATCATCAAGGCAGACTACAATTTTGTGGATTGTTCCCTGACTGCGATTTAGTAAATTTGATTTCCAGCGGTGGCCATCCTCTGGACGTAAAGGCGCATCAATGAATATCATGCCCTGGGGAAGCAGGATAGCTCCTATGGTTGGTCCTGGATAAGTATCCTCGTAATAAATCCCGGGTTTGATTTCGTGCATTCGTGCTCCTTCGTTTTTTGGCAATGTGGAAGAAATTTTTTCAATAATAGGAATTATTCAGCAGTTGGAATTGTAAAAGAAAAGATGGCTCCGCCTTCGGGAAGATTTTCGACCCAGATTTTTCCCCCATGGCCCTCAACTGCTAACCTGCAGAATGCCAACCCTAATCCCAAGCCCTTGATTCTCTCGTCAGGGTTAATCCGGGTATATTTATCAAAAATGCGATCAATATAATCGGAATCGACGCCTGATCCGGAATCCAGGACCCAAAAAAGAGTGGACTTGTCCTCAATCTTTACTCCGAATTCAATATGACCTTTTGTGGGAGTGAACTTAATTGCATTCTGGAACAGATTTATTAACACACGTTCTAACATATCCCTATCTGCATTGATCTGGGGAATATTGGTGGTAATGTCGATATTGACTGTTTGTTTCTTGGCGTTTGCCTGGGTGATCAATGCCTCTTTGGCAAAATTTATCAGCTCTTCTGGATCGATTAATTCTTTCTTGGTTATTGGTTGACCACTTTCTAACCGGTTGATATCAAGCAGTGATTTTGTAAGGCGCTGGATCCGAAGAGTTGATCGGTTGGCTATCTCAAACAAGGAGTAAATTTCCGGATCTTCACTTCCCGGCAGAGAGGCCTGGATGACATCAAGGCTTGAAATTACATTCGATAAAGGTGATCTCAAGTCGTGAAAAATCATCGATGTCAGATCTTCCCGCAGCTGATCCAGATTTTTCCTCTCTGAAATATCCCGCAAGATCCACTGCAGCCGGGATTGGTCAGCTATTTGAATTTGGTGAACATTTACTTCTATGGGGATATTTATTTTATCCTTTGTTGTCAGGGTAGATTCGTAGCCGCTGGATGTGTCTTTAAGTAATTTTGAATAATCTCCGCCGACGATTTCCTGGTTGACTTCATGAAGACCGCTGATGCCCATTGTTTTGAGCTCTTCCGGGGAATAGTTGCTGGTTTTCAGGGTTCGGATATTTGATTCAATAATATTTCCCAACAGGTCAGTGATGATAATCGGATCAATGCTGTTCTCAAATAGGTCATGATAGCGGCTGTGAGTAATTTGCAGATCCTCGTATAGCTGAGCATTTTGAATTGAGGAACCCGCAAGACTCCCAATACCGGACAGTACCTGCAGTGCGTCACTTTCAAAATACCTATTGTAGGGGTTTATTGCTTCCAGAACACCTACTACTTTGCCATGAAGAAAGATCGGGGCAGCCACAATAGCAAAGGGCGATATTTCCGGGTAAATTGCATTGGTCTGTAAAAAACGTTTATCCTCAGCAGGATTTGGAACAATTTCTCCCAATCCGGTTTCGGCAACCCAGCCGGCAAAGCCTTGGCCGATTCTAATCCGTTTCCCAACCAGGGTAGAACGAAGATCAATTGTGTCGTGCCTCGCGGCTTTATATTCCAGGTACTCTTCACTTCGGTCAATTAAGGATAGGGTGACTGCTTCGACCTGGAGGGCGGCTCGGATTTCCTCAAGTATATTTTGCAGCACATTTTCCAAATTTAATGTGGATGACATTGCTGTTGCACTGTTAGCCAGTGCTGTCATTACCCGGGTTTGCCGTTGGCTTTCACCGTACAGTTGAGCGTTTAATACGGCGATTCCTGCCTGGTCTGCAATAGCACGGACAAGGGTAATATGATCTTCCTGGAGATGGTTTGGATCCGGGTGGACCAGTGTGATAACCCCGACCAGCTCATTCCGGGACATAATCGGAACGGCAATGACGGATTTTGAGCCAGTTGCGCTTTCCTCGTCATCTGGTTTTCGAAGCCAACGTTCATCGTTACTTGTATCTGGGATACTGACTGCATCTCTGTTTTTGACCACCCAGCCAGCAAGGCCATTGTCCAGGGTAGAGCGCAATTGTTCATTAGTATGGTAGATAACCTGGTCCTGGACGATGATCGCGGATTCCACAGGATTTTCATGTTCATCCAGGATAATAATGCTCCCCCTGATTGCTCCGATAGAATTTATTGAGAGGGAGAGAACGCGTTCCAGAACAACAGATAAATCAAGAGTCGTAGCTATTTCTCTACTGATTCGATAAAGAAGCTCCAGGGAAGCTTTGGGGTTTTCTATTTGCAGCTGTTTGTTGGATGATTTTTCTGTAGCCATTAATGGGATCTCATTTATATTATTTTAACTCAAATCCTGTAAAGTTAGCCAATAAGCTTAGTTCATCAATACCCGGTATTTCTATTGTTTATTAAACGCGATTTGTGAGCAGAGAGCGAATGAATAAAATCTCAGAATTGTTTGTTTGACAGAATTGTTAAAATCTGAATTGTCCAGGTTAAGCCGCCAAACAATTAAATCCTTATCAGAGTATAGCATATTCGTTATTCTGATGCACTGGTGGAAGTTTGTTGACTGTCTTGTATATTTATTGAGGGGGAATGTTTGGCTGGTTTATAAGTTTTCAAACCGGGGCAGGTGCAGCAGAAGATCCTCGAAAGTTAGTTTTAGATTTGCGTTATTGAGCAGCAGGGAGTGGGCCCTGAGGAAGAAATTGAGGGTGTTTTTAGCCGTACTGAGATCAACCTTGTTGACGATCTGATTGATTTCGTTTGAACGGTCAATATTTTGAATGGGCGCCTGGGATTTTCCAGACTGAAGCATAATATCGTGCCAGAGAGAGCTCCAGGTGTCAATAATTTTATTAACCATCCGGGAATCTTTCCCGTATTTGGATACGTAAGAAAACCGTTCTACTGAGTTGCCTTGCAGGATTTGGCGGTGCTCGTTGAGCAGTGTGTCCCGAAGTTCCAGTGAAACAGGGTCCTGGTTATAGTGGAGGGCAATTTCTGGTTTCCCGCCCGATATATGAGCCAGGAAATTTGCCTGATCCGACGGTATGCCGTGTATCTGTTCCAGGCCTTTTTTGGTAATTGATATTGGTACCGTATTGAGTTTAATTTCCTCACACCGAGACGTGATTGTATCCAGGAGGGAATTTGCAGTTGTAGCAGTCAGGATCATAATTGAATTCCCGGGAGGCTCTTCCAGGGTTTTTAATAATGAATTCTGTGCTTGAGGATTGGCTTGTTCAAAATTTATGAGCAATCCTATCTTGCGGGAGGCCATATACGGAGTAAGAGAGAAAAGATGAATTAATTCCCGAATTTGATCAATTTTAATCTGAGTACTATTTTCTTCCACTTTGACCGGGAACAGGTCAGGATGTTCCATCCGGGCAATTCTTTGACAGGTTTGGCAAACTCGGCAGGGAATGCCGGGTTCAACCGGATCCGGGCAGTTAATTGCTTGAATGAATCTCACTGCCAGGTTTTCTTTCCCAACACCGGATGGACCGGTGATTAAATACGCATGGCGTAAGTTATTTTGAACGATATGTCCGCGTAGAAGTTGGACTGCCCATTCATGTCCAATTAGGTCCCAAGTCATAAATCAATTCTACGACAGGGTACTCATTTCCGCAATGTTGTTGACACTTATCTGGCAACCCATTAGAATCAGCCCAGTATGGATATTCTGAAATCGTTGAATCCCCAACAAATAAAAGCCGTCAAGGCCCCTCCTGGCCCTGTTTTGGTACTCGCAGGCCCCGGCTCAGGAAAGACGCGAGTTCTAACTCACCGGGCAGCGTATTTGATTGGAGAACGGGGACTTGAGCCATATCATGTCATGGCAGTTACCTTTACAAACAAGGCTGCTTCAGAAATGGGGGATCGGATTGCCGGGCTGCTGGGACACCAAACTCATGGTTTAACTCTGGGCACTTTTCATGCGACTTGTGCCCGGATCCTCCGAATTGAGTCCGATAACCTGCCGGTGAATTCCAACTATGTCATTTTTGATGCGGACGACCAGGTGAAAGTTGTTCGCCAAGTAATTAAAGAGCAAAACCTGGACGATAAACGCTACCGGCCCCAAAGCGTTCATGCGGCTATCTCTGCAGCAAAAAACGAACTTTACCTGCCAGAAGATTTTCCGATTCAAACCTATCGTGATGAAGTTGTTGCCAGGGTGTATCAGCAGTACCAGAAAGTCCTGCTGGCCAGCAATGCTTTTGATTTTGATGATCTGTTGTTGTGGACAGCAATATTGCTGTCAGATAATGACAGCATCCGTGACAAGTATGCCCATCGATACCAGTTCATCCTGGTTGATGAATTCCAGGATACCAACATGGCACAATACTCATTGTTGAAGCACTTGGCATCTCATCATCGGAATTTGTTCGTTGTAGGAGATTCAGATCAATCTATCTACCGCTGGCGGGGTGCAGATTATAGAAATGTCCGCAAGTTTGAAGAAGATTTTCCTGATGCAGAAGTAATTCTTCTGGAGCAAAACTACCGATCTACACAGAACATTCTTGATACAGCGATCTCTATCATTGATCGTAATACCCAGCGAACTCCCAAGAAACTCTTTACTGAACGGGGAGCAGGAGAGAAGATTTCCATCCGGGAAACCTACGATGAACGGGAGCAGGCTCAATTTGTGGTGGAAACGATTATTCAGCAACTTTCTAAAAGAAAGGCAGCCCCTTCCGATTTTGCGGTGATGTACAGAACCAATGCTCAATCCCGCCTGGTGGAAGAGGCATTTCTTTCAGCTAACCTACCGTATAAATTAGTCGGGGCCCAGCGATTTTACGGCCGCAGGGAGGTAAAAGATATCATCGCTTACCTGCGCCTGGTAGCAAATCCTGATGATTTATTTAGTTTATCCCGGGTTATTAATACACCCAGCCGCAAGATTGGAACCAAAACTTTCGCTGAATTAATTACAGTTGCACAGAAAAACGAGATTACTCCTGGAAACTTGCTTCTCAACCTTGCTGAAGAAAATCCGCCGGAACTGGAATCTTTTACAAAAGCTGGAGGCAGCCGGCTGACGGGATTTGGAAGTTTATTGTCTACATGGAGAGGCGTATTTGAAACCTTGCCCCCGGTTGAGATTGTTGAGCTGATTCTTTCGGACATTGATTACCGGACTTATATTGAAGATGGCAGTGATGAAGGATACGATCGGTGGGAAAACGTTGTTGAGCTGCGAAGATTGGCATCTGAATATCAAACTGTCGGCTTATTGTCATTCCTCGAAGATGTAGCCTTGGTGTCAGACCAGGATACGCTGGATTCTAAGCTGGATGTTCCCACTTTGTTGACCCTGCATGCTGCTAAGGGTTTGGAATTCAGCCAGGTAATGATCATCGGGTTAAACGAGGGGATACTGCCGCACCAAAGGTCATTCGATGAGCCTGAAGGGATGGAAGAAGAACGAAGGTTATTTTATGTGGGCATTACCAGGGCGAAAGACCGCTTGTATCTGTTCCATTCATTGAACCGGTACACTTACGGTTATTTTGAGCCCATGGAAGCTTCCCGTTATTATCGGGATATTCCCCCGGAATTGAGAGCGGAGGATGGTCTTCCTCAATACTCGCCCCCTCCCCGGAAAAGCACCCAGGTTGTTAAATCCTGGAAAAATATCCAGAGAGAATCTCCTGACACAGAAAAAATGGAGAGCCAGTATCATCCCGGACAAAAAATCAAGCATGGTAAATGGGGAGAGGGACTGGTGTTAAACAGTGTCCTCCAGGATGATGACGAAATAGTGGATATTTTCTTTGAAGGGGTAGGGAAGAAAAAACTCATTGCCTCCCTGGCTGATCTGAAAATAATTGGCCCCTAGAAAATGGTAAAATAATTTTAGAAACCCCTCGGATAATTTATAATGGATAATTGAAATGGCTGTAATTGAGAAAGGTTCATTTGAAGTCATCAGCCGCAGTCCCACACAGACCCGTCGAATTGGCATGCGCTTAGGGGAAATGCTAATACCAGGTGATGTTATTGGTCTGGAAGGCAACCTGGGCGCTGGAAAAACCACCCTTGTTCAGGGTATTGCTTCAGGTTGGGGATCCTATGATTCAGTATCCAGCCCGACTTATGTTCTGGTAAATGTATACAGGCGTTTGGATCGCAAACAATTATTTCACCTGGATGCCTTTCGATTGAAGAGTCCTGAAGAAGCAATCGATCTGGATATTGATGCGATACTCGACCAGGGCCCACTTTTAGTGGAATGGGCTGACAAGATTGAAGAAGCGCTACCAGAAGATTTTTTATGGATTAATATGCGCTTTATTAATGATGAACAGAGAGATTTTATTGTTCATGCGCGGGGTGACCGGCACAAAATCCTGCTCAAGAGACTTCGGGAAGAGATTTACGGAGCATAAGCATGTTATTAGCAGTGGATACCTCAACCCAATCTGTGGGGATAGCGCTGTTTGATGGAAACCAAATTTTGTGTGAAGAAAGTTGGATTTCCCGTCGCTACCACACTGTAGAATTGGCAAATGCTGTTCAGTCAAACTTGTCCCGGGCAGGTTTATCTGCCGCGGATTTGCATGTTTTGGCGATTGCAAGCGGACCAGGATCTTTTACTGGGCTTAGAATCGGCATGGCTTTGATTAAAGGCATCGCGTATACCCATCAATTACCGGTGATCGGTATCCCCACGCTTGATATTACTGCCAGAGCCGTTCCGGTGAGGGACATCAGGCTGGCAGCCGTTCTTCAAGCTGGGAGGAATCGTCTGGCAGTAGGATGGTATAAGGCTGAGGATGGGAGCTGGGTAGCGGATGGTCTTGTAGAAAATCTCACCTTCGATGAGCTGCTGAAAAAGATCGATCAGCCCTGTATCCTGACCGGAGAAATAAATGAAGAAATCCGCCAGGCCGTTGAGGATCATGATTTGATTGATGCAGCCTGTCCTACTTTGGCCCTTCGAAACCCGAAATACCTGGCTGAACTGGCCTGGAACAGATGGCAGGGTGGCATAGTTGATGATATCCTGACTCTTTCGCCTACCTATTTGCATAGAGGGGATCCAATCCCGGGATGAAAACCCCTAATAAAAGGAGCTATGTTACCGAATGAATCCGGATCAGGTGCTCATAAAAATAGCCGAAGATGTTTCCAGATGTAATAAGTGTGAACTCAATCACTCGCGCGAGAAAGGTGTGCCGGGTGAAGGTCCTTCCGATGCAGAAATCATGTTTATTGGAGAAGGTCCCGGTTTTCATGAAAATATGCAAGGAAGACCTTTTGTCGGGGCTGCAGGTGATTTGTTGGTGGAATTATTAGACTCAATCGGGATGAAACGAGAGGATGTTTTTATCACCAATGTTGTCAAGTGCAGACCACCAGGAAATCGGGATCCCGCACCGGAAGAGTTGAAGGCCTGCAAACCTTATCTTGACCAGCAAATTCAAATTATAAATCCCAGCGTAATCGTCACCCTGGGGCGATTTTCCATGGCGAGATTTATTCCCCAGGCGAAGATAAGCGAAATTCATGGGCAGCCAATCCGGGTGAAAGGAATGCTGGTAGTACCTTTTTATCATCCGGCAGCAGCTCTTCACCGCCCATCTTTGAGGCCAGTTGTGGAAGAAGATTTTGCGAAACTTCCAGCTTTAATAGATGGAGCTGAAAAAGCGCTTGTATATCAACCTGAAGAGCCTGTTGATAATAATAATGACCAGGTGGAACAGCTGAGTATGTTCTAAGGGAATTAATTAGTGGTGGGAGTATTTATGTCGATCCACAAGAAAGAATTACACAAAAAACTAGTTGACCGCTCAGCCAGGGTTGTTGTATTAGGCTTGGGTTATGTGGGTTTACCTCTGGCCGCAGTCCTCGCTGAAGCTGGATTTAAAGTTACTGGTGTAGATCCAGATCATGAGAAAGTGTCACTGCTAAATCAGGGGATTAGTTATATAGATGATGTGGATACGGAAGTGATCCAAAACTTGACTAGCAAAGGAACCTTGTCAGCCACCAATGACTTTTCAGCGGTTGCTGAAGCAGATGCAGTAAGTATTTGTGTGCCGACACCCCTGAGGAAAACCAGGGATCCAGACATGTCTTTTATTGTTGATGTTTCTGAATCAATCGCGCCTTACATTCATCCTGGTATGGTGGTCGTGCTGGAGTCTACAACTTATCCAGGAACTACCCGGGAATTGCTTCTTCCTAAATTAATCGAATCAGGGAACCTGGTGGTTGGAGAGAATTTTTTCCTGGCATTTTCTCCCGAGAGAGTGGATCCAGGACGAGAAAATTGGACCACAATAAATACCCCCAAAGTGGTGGGAGGGATAACTCCAGCCTGTACAGAAATTGCCTCGGCTTTTTATGAGGGTGCAATGGAAACAGTTGTTCCTGTATCCACCACTGAGGTAGCTGAAATGACCAAGCTGTTGGAAAACACTTATCGGATGGTAAATATCGGTTTGGTAAATGAAATGGCAATTATGTGTGACCGGATGGGCATCAATGTCTGGGAAGTTATTGATGCGGCGGCAACAAAACCTTTTGGTTTTATGAAATTTACCCCCGGCCCCGGATTGGGTGGTCACTGTATTCCCATTGATCCCCTCTTTCTTTCCTGGAAATTGAAATCCCTGAACTATACTGCCAGATTTATTGAACTGGCTTCTGAGATAAATACTAATATGCCCCGGTATGTTGTCAATAAGGTGCAGGAAGCTCTAAACGATAGGCAAAAGGCTTTGAAAAATAGCCAGATACTGATTCTGGGAGCAGCCTATAAACCGGATATTGATGATGTTAGAGAATCGCCAGCTCTGGATGTGATTGGCCTGCTTCAGCAAAATGGGGCGGAGGTGAAATATCACGACCCCTTTATTCCTCAACTCAAGCATGAGAATATTAACCTGGAAAGTGTTCCTGATTTAATGGAAGCGGTTGAAAGTGTTGATTGTGTTGTGATCATTACTAACCACAGTCAATATGATTACCAGCGGATTTATGAAAAAGCCAGCTGTATTATGGATGCCAGGAATGCTTTAGGGGATATCGAGGTTGATGATCCGAAAGTAACCCGTTTGTAAAATTAATTCTTGAAAGGATCAATCATGAAGAAATACTTACTAACCGGCGCGGCCGGTTTTATAGCCTCAGTTGTTGCGAAAATGCTTTTAGAGCAGGGGGCCGAAGTTGTGGGTCTCGATAATCTCAATCAGGCTTATGATGTGCGCATGAAAGAGTACCGCCTTGCCGAGTTGAGTAAACTCCCTGGATTTTCATTTCATAAACTTGATGTCAGCGACCGAAGTCTGCTTCAAGATAATAAGCTTACCGGACAGGGATTTGATGCGGTTATTAACCTGGCAGCCCGGGCTGGTGTCAGGGACAGCCTGGAAGATCCTTGGGTTTATATGGAAACAAACGCAACCGGTACTTTGAACCTGCTTGAACTATGCAGACAGGAAAACATACCTAAGTTTATTCTGGCATCTACTTCGAGTATTTATGGCGCTGATGCACAAGTACCAACTCCGGAAACAGCTACCAGCGATAAACCTCTTCAAGCTTATGCAGCCAGCAAAAAGGCAGCAGAAGTGATGGCTCATGCCTACCATTTTTTATTCGGCGTCGATGTATCCGTTGTCCGGTATTTCACAGTATACGGGCCTGCTGGACGGCCAGACATGGTCATGTTCCGTTTTGGCAAATGGATTCAAGAGGAAATGCCTGTTCATCTCAATGGAGATGGCAACCAATCTCGTGGGTTTACTTATGTTGATGATATCGCGAGGGGAACCATCTCCGCGTTGAAATTAGTTGGTTATGAGATCATCAACCTGGGGGGGGCACGAAGTGATGACCATAAAGGAGCTGATTGCTGCTCTGGAGGAGAAAATCGGTAAACGGGCTGAGGTTGTTTTTCATCCCAAGCATCCAGCGGATATGATTACCAGTCAGGCTGATGTCAGCAAAGCAAAATTGCTGCTGGACTGGGATCCGCAGGTGTCGTTGGAGGAGGGGATCGGGAAGGTTGTGGAATGGTACTTGAAAGAACAATCCTGGGCGAAGGATATAAAAACGGATTAAGGTTGCTTTCAATTATTTAATGAGTGGGAACAAAATCAGCTTGATCACAAGGTACTCATAGATGCTTTTTAATTCAATTGACTTTGCAGTATTTTTACCAATAGTATTTGTTCTTTATTGGTTTGTCTTTAAAAATAATCAAAGAGGTCAAAATATTCTGCTCTTGGTTGCCAGCTATATTTTTTATGGCTGGTGGGATTGGCGATTCCTGGGTCTAATTCTGTTCAGCACTATAGTGGATTACTATGTGGGGATTAGGTTAGGAAAAGAAGAAAGAGAGCCTCAAAGAAAATTGATTTTACTGGTAAGCATATTGGTAAACTTTGGATTTTTGGGCTATTTTAAATATGCCAACTTCTTTTTGGAAAACTTTGTAAGTGTTTTCTCATTTCTTGGTCAGGAGATTTCTGCCCGTTCCTTAAATATTGTTTTGCCAGTTGGAATTAGTTTTTATACATTCCAAACCCTAAGTTACTCGATTGATGTCTATAAAAATAAATTGGAACCATCCCGTGATTTCCTGGCTTATTCAGCCTATGTAAGTTTTTTTCCTCAATTAGTTGCCGGACCAATTGAAAGAGCTACCCGTCTGTTGCCTCAATTCTTAACGAAACGAGAATTTAACTATCAAAAAGCAGTGGATGGTTTGAGGCAGATCCTATGGGGGTTATTTAAGAAGGTCGTTATTGCGGACAGCTGTGCTTTATTTGCTAATCAGATTTTTGATGGCGTCGCAGATTATTCTGGCAGCACAATATTATTAGGCGCGGTTTTTTTTGCATTTCAAATCTATGGTGATTTTTCTGGATATTCCGATATCGCCATTGGAGTTGCCAGGTTATTTGGATTTGATTTGATGAAAAATTTTGCATTCCCTTATTTCTCTAGGGATATAGCGGAATTTTGGAGGCGCTGGCATATTTCACTCACAACATGGTTCCGAGACTATCTATATATTCCCCTTGGCGGCAGCCGAACTGGAACATGGAAGACGATCAGGAATATCTTTATAATTTTCCTTGTGAGTGGATTATGGCATGGAGCAAACTGGACTTTTATTGCTTGGGGAGCACTAAATGCAGTTTACTTTTTACCTTTGATTCTATTAAATAAAAATCGGACTAACCTTGAAATTGTGGGAAAAGAGAGATATCTCCCGACAGTGAAGGAATTATTTTCCATTGGTTTTACATTTGGTTTGACTGTTTTTGCCTGGATATTCTTCCGAGCAGAAAATTTAGATCATTTATCAGTTATCCTGTCTAAGGTGTTTTCTCTGTCTGTTTTTAGCATTCCAATATTCTTTGGCAGATTGAAAGCCTTCTGGACATTGCTCTGGGTTGTGTTTTTTGTGATCATTGAATGGATAGGAAGAAAAAACACACATGCGTTAGAAAACTTTGGTGAGAAATGGAAACCGGTTTATCGTTGGTTGTTATATTATGGATTAATTTATTCGATTTTGATTTTTGGTGGTTCAAAACAGCAATTTATATATTTTCAATTTTAAAGGTTTTTTCAATGAAGGATTTCTTGCTTAGGTTGTTTTTGTTCATAATGATACCAACAGTGATTATGTCAGTAGTGTTGATCATAGTTCCCGCGACCCCGAGGTCGTCCTCCTCCCTACTGTTTTCTAAATTGGATAAGGACTATTTACTAGAAAACACACCATCGCCGCGATTAATTCTGATTGGAGGCTCAAATTTGTCTTTTGGCATTGACAGTAACATGCTTAAGGAAGAATTGGGATACTCTCCAGTCAATACAGCCATCCACGCCAGTATCGGTTTGGATTTTATGACGGACAGTGTAATTGGTTATGTGCGTCCTGGAGATATTTTGATTATTTCCCCGGAGTATAGTCAATTCTATGGTCGTTATACATACGGAGGAGAGGAGCTGTTAAGAACGGTTATGGATGTGGACCGGAATGCAATTAAAATTTTAAACTTAAATCAATGGTTAAATATTCTGGAATTTCTCCCTAAATATTCGTTTTCAAAAATTAAACCAAGCGAATATTTTTTTCAGAGGACAGAGAAAATCGGAATTTATCAAAGAAGATCATTTAATCAATATGGAGATGTTTACATTCATTGGACTTTAAGAAACGAAAAATTTGAACCTTATCCCAGGATCGAAGGAAAGTTCAATTCGAGGACCATCGAAATGCTTTTAGAATTTGAAAAGAAAATCGATGAAAAAGGTGCCGTCCTCTATTTAACATACCCCGGAATCCAAGATAAAACTTATTGGATATTAGAAGATCAAATAAAACTAGTGGAAGAAGAGTTAATTCTGGCTGGATTGAATATTCTTGGTACACCAGTCAGATATAAAATGCCAGAAGTATTGATGTACAATACTCCCTATCATCTTAATCGAGAGGGGATTGAATATAGAACTAGTCTCTTAATTGAGGATCTTCGATTGATAGACTTCTCCTTAAATGAGTAGACGGCAATTCTCAAGCCTTGGTGATTGATGGATTTATGATTCTTTCAGGATTTCTAAAGGCAGATCATTTTTAATTATCAGCCCTATTACCAATTGTTAATCAAAGGTCTCTTGCCGGCTAATTGAATAAAGAGGGAATTAGTTGGGTAAGAAAATTACGGCCAGGGCGAATTCACAGGTTTTATTGAAGGGAATCCTCATTTACTACAGGTCTTAGATGATCAGATATACTCGGGGTTTGAATAATTGTTTTTATAAACCTTGACTAATCGTTTAGAGCCATTGTATAATTCAAGAGTTGAATTATAAAAAGTCAAAAATCCTCAAATTGTTTTTTAGGTAAATGAATTCTACGCTGAAAACAGATTAATCTAGTTAGATCTGAGCATAATTTATGCAAGAGAATTCGCATTCCTTGATTGAATGCCGACATCAGGAAAGACCAAGTGTTTCATAATGCAGGTAGAAACTTTTTTTACCCTTATCTATGTTCAGGAATTTTGATCTATCTAAGACAATGAATAAATGGTGCAAGTTATTTTAGAGAAAAAGTAAAATTAATTTAACCCTGGAGGATTATCAGGTCAATAAATTTGCGAAAAATAAGTAAACTTGCCTTTATCAAAATGTCGCAGTATACTGACCCACTCATTTGTTGATTGAAAGAGGAATTACCCTGACTTTGAATTGGTATAGCTTATGGCAAAAAAAATGAATCAAAAAACCCAAGAAGTTCCAAAAGTAATAATTACTAATGAGGGTGGTTTAAAAGAATTGTTAAACCTCAGGGAATTATGGAAATATCGCGATTTGTTTTGGTTCCTGGTGAAAAGAGATATCAAAACTAGGTATGCTCAATCGGTAATTGGAGTGGGCTGGGCTGTGATCCAACCTGTCTTCAGTATGATTGTTTTTACGATTGTGTTCGGGAATATTGCTAAAATCAATTCTGAGGGAATTCCATACGCTATCTTCAGCTATACAGCATTAGTGCCCTGGACTTACTTCTCGAGTACATTAACCGATTCCAGCAAAAGTTTGATTTCCTCAAGGAACTTAATTACCAAAGTTTACTTTCCTCGTTTGGTTATACCTATAGCTCCTGCCTTAGCAAAATTAGTTGATTTTGGGATTTCTTTCTTGATTTTAATCGGTATGATGGCTTGGTTCGGCATCATGCCTTCAATCTGGGCAGTATTTATACCATTATTTGTTCTGATCATGATGCTCACTGCAACCGGAGCAGGAATGTGGTTAACAGCTTTGGCGATCCAATATCGAGATATTCAATACGGATCAAGTTTTTTTATTCAGTTGCTGTTGTACGTTTCTCCCGTAATCTATCCTGCTAGTAGCGTTCCTGATAAATTTCAACTAGTATACGCATTAAACCCGATGGTGGGTGTGATCGAAGGGTTTCGGGCTGTATTGCTTGGTACTCACAGCATGCCCTGGTTTTATTTAGGGATTGGTACAGCATCAGCATTAGTCCTATTTATTAGTGGAGTCTTGTATTTCCGAAAGATGGAACGCTACTTTGCTGATGTTGCCTGAATTACAGCAAAGGTGAGGAAAAAATATGGTTGATTATAGTATCCAGGTAAAAAACATAACAAAACGATACCGGATTGGTTTGGAACAACAGGGACATGACACATTTGTAGAGATGTTTTCTGCTTGGATCTCAAGGCCAATTAAGAATTTTCAACGTTTAAGACAATTAACTCAATTTGATACTAATAACCCTGATGAAAAGGAAAATATTCTTTGGGCTTTGCGAGATATTTCTTTTAATGTAAAACCTGGAGAGGTTGTTGGCGTTATAGGAAAAAATGGAGCAGGAAAGAGCACCTTACTTAAGGTACTAAGTCGGATAACTCATCCTACTTCAGGCCAAGTGGAGCTATTAGGACGGATCTCCAGCTTGCTGGAAGTAGGGACAGGCTTTCATCCTGAATTGACCGGTAGGGAGAATGTTTATCTCAATGGCACAATTTTAGGGATGACAAAAGCAGAGATAGATTTAAAATTTGAGGAAATCGTTGAGTTCTCCGGGGTAATAAAATTTATCGATACTCCGGTAAAATTCTATTCAAGCGGTATGAGGGTCAGGTTGGCGTTTTCAGTGGCAGCTTATTTGGAACCGGAAATATTGTTAATTGATGAGGTCCTCTCTGTCGGGGATGCTGCTTTTCAGAAAAAATCTATTGGTAAGATGGAGGAAGTATCTCAAGAAGGTCGGACAGTTTTGTTTGTCAGTCATAATATGGGTGCTGTTCGATCTCTATGTACGAGGTGTTTATTATTGGAAGATGGCATTCTGGTGCAAGATGGAGATGTTGACCAAGTAATTAACAGTTATTTATCCAATAAGGATGTTTCTACTGCAGGGCGATTGGTTTGGTCAGAAGCGGATGCTCCTCAAGATAAAGAGCTTATCCTGTTTGGAATCGAACTGTTTTCTGAAACAGGAGAGGTGAGGACAGTATTTCAGATTGATGAGGGTTTTGAGATCCATGTCCATTATGAAATCATAGAAGAAGTCAGGAATATTCGGCTTTATTTGAGATTGAAGACAACCATGGGAGAAACAGTCTTCGCTACCTATGAAGATGCTTCTATCCGGGAAGGGTTTACCAGGAAATTAGGAAAGTACACAGCAATCTGCAAAATTCCTCCTAACCTGCTAAATGATATCACCTATAGAATTTATATAGGTTTTGATTCCCCTGGGTACAAAGTATTGATCCCGGGAAAGGAATACTTGGAAGTTGATATCGTTGATACTTCAGATGGTTACCGCTACTCCCAAGGGGCGTTTGATGGGCCTATTCGCCCGGTAGTGAAATGGGACGTGCAAAATCAATAATATCCCCTACCTGAACGTGGAGTCTAGATGACTATGAAAATAGTATATTTTTCTAAAGGAGTGAGAGGCAGCCGCTGTTTGGCACATATTTTAGAAGCTGGTTATGAGATTAAAGCCGTTGTTGGTGTCAACCAGGAAGATGATCTGGATATGTTGTCTCGAAAGTACGATTTTCCTATCATATTTCCAGAAAAGCTGAATACATTTGCCACTGTCAAGGTGTTAGAAGCTTATAACCCGGATTTGTTTATTCTCTGCGGCTACAATAAAATCCTTAAACAGCTGATCATTGATATCCCCCCGCTAGGAACTATTAATTTACACGGTGGGAAACTTCCTGAATATCGGGGTGCTGCGCCAATTAACTGGCAAATCATCAATGGAGAGACAACTGGGGGATGTTCGATTATTTATGTTGATGAGGGGATTGACACGGGAGATATTATTGCCCAGGAAATCTATTCCATAACAGATGAAGACACCCATGCTAGTGTGCTGGAGAAAACCTTAACTATCTTCCCTCCGTTGTTGGAAAAGGTTCTTCAGCAAATTGAGAATGGGAGTGTAAAAGCAATCCGACAGGACCCTCTGGAAGGACATTATCACAAACGCAGGTATCCGCGGGATAGCAAGATAGATTGGCAATCCATGGATGATATCCAGGTAAATAATCTGGTCAGAGGGATGCACGGTCCCTATCCGGCAGCGTTCACTTTTTTGGGAGATACAACTATAGAGATAGATAAAACAAAGCTCCTTCAGGAAACCACCGGCGGAGTACCGGGACAAGTTCTCCAAAAATGCGGAAAGGATGTGATTGTGGGTGCAAAAAACCGTGGATTGCTTATCGAGGAAATTACAATTGATGGGAAGCAGGTTGATCCGGCAATAATATTAAAGATTGGTGAAAAATTAATTTCATGAAATTTATGAGGATGGCAAGAAATGAGTAAAGTATTGATAACAGGCGGGGCGGGTTTCATTGGATCGTATGTGTGTAGAAAATTGTTGGAAATGGACCATGAAGTTGTGGTATATGACGCTTTTGTTCACTACATTTCCCCGTTAAAAAGCATTTTAAAGGAGTATACTGAGCTGCGATTTCAAGGTATTGCAGACCAGATTGATTTTCGCCGGGGAGACACGCGGGATAAAGCCCACCTGCGCCGGGTGATACTGGAAACCCGACCGGATAGAATTCTCCATCTGGCTGCGTTACCGATAGCCGATCTTTCTAATCGGCATTCTGAGGAGGCGCTTACCAGTATTCTGGAAGGCGCGGTGAATGTCCTGGAAGTACTGCGTGATGTCGATTTTGTAAAGAGGTTTGTTTATATCTCTTCCTCAATGATCTACGGAGATTTTGAGGAAATACCAGCTCCAGAGGATCATCCAAAACACCCGAAGGATATTTATGGGGGAACCAAGTACGCTGGGGAAGTAATGACGGAAACTTACAGCCGCCGCTATGGAATCCCGTACAGCATTATCCGTCCTTCTGCTGTATACGGGCCGTATGATGTCAATCGCCGAGTGAGTCAAATCTTTGTTGAAAACGCTTTACTGGGTAAACAAATTATGCTTTATGGCGGTGGACACCAGACACTTGACTTCACTTACGTTGAGGACGCTGCTGAAGGGATGATCAAAGTCATGTTCCATGAAAAAGGAGATGGGAAAGCCTTTAATATTACCTATGGACGCGGATATACACTACGTGAGTTAGCAGAGATTCTCAAGACACATTTTGCGGACTTGGATGTGAAGATTGTCGAAGAAGAAGATGTGTTCCGCCCCAAACGGGGGGCGCTTTCAATTGATAAAGCAAAAAGTTTGGTTGGTTATGATCCCCAGGTATCTCTGGAAGAGGGAATTAAGCGTTACCTTGAGGTTTACCGGGACCTGGAAGTATTTAAAAATCATCTATAAGCAGAAAATACTCCGGCTCGGCCGGAATTGGAATGAGGAATGAACATGCGAAAAATCCCTTTGTGTATACCTTATGTCGGGCAGGAAGAAAAAGATGCAGTAAACGAGGTCATCGATTCCGGGTGGTATGCTCACGGTCCAAAAAATCGCGAGTTTGAAGAAGGATTTGCGGATTATCTGGGTGTTAAACATGCTTTCTCTATGAATTCCTGTACTTCAGCCATTCATTTATCTGTCGAAGGCTTAGGAATTACCGGGGAAGTGATCCTGCCCAGTTTTACCTTTGTCGCATCTGCAAATGCGGTGATTACCGGTGGTGCCCGTCCGGTATTTGCTGACATTGAGTACGAAACTTGTAATATCGATCCGGCATCCATTGAGAGATTGATTACACCGGAAACAGAAGCCATCATGCCGGTACACTTTGGCGGTCAGAGCGCGGATATGACTTCAATTATGGAGATAGCCGCAAAGCATAATTTGCTGGTTATTGAGGATTCTGCTGAAACTATTGGAGGGGAACACCAAGGCCAATTGACCGGGACGTTTGGCGTTGGTTGCTTTTCTTTCTATCCCACTAAAAATATAACCACCGGGGAAGGTGGAATGCTGACCACCAATGATGATCAGCTGGCACATAAAGTGAAAGCCCTGCTTGGGCACGGCATTGATAAAACAACCTACGAGCGCGAGGATAAGGAAAAATCCTGGTTCCGGTCTGCCAGCCGGATTGGTTATAACTTCCGGTTAAGCAACATTTTGGCCGCAATCGGAGTTGAACAGTTAAAGAAACTGGAATTAATGAACGAGAAACGCCGTTCTTTGGCAGCTTTATTGACACTGGGGCTCTCGGAAATTCCGGAAATTACGCCCCCTTATGTGAAATTAGAGAATAAGCATGTATATCAAATGTACACGGTCAGGGTAAATCAGAACCTGGACCGAGATCAATTTGTCAGGAATTTGAATAAAAAAGGGATAGGAGCTTCAGTTCATTTTTATCCTCCGGTTCATCATATGGCCCCTTATCAAGGAGATATCTACCGCAAGGATGGGCTGGAAATCACGGAAAAAGTGATCCGGGAAATTGTAACCCTCCCCATGTATCCTGGTATGGCGGATGATGATATTCATTATATGGTGCAGTCCATCAAAGAAGTCCTCTCTGAATTTAAATAAACAATGAACGTACTTCACATAAACACCACATCCCATAGCGGGGGCGCGGCTAACGCTATGCACCGTCTGCATGATGAACTTCTGGCACAGAAACATCAGTCTGAAATCCTCGCTGGAAGGATTAGCTTGCCCGGAGAACCGCACACTCATCTCCTGAGTGATGTGGTTTTTCCTTATCAAACGAATCTGAACGTGATCCAATCCTGGTTGGGAAGCCGAATAGAAGACTTCCTGGGTTTACCTTCCTGGACAAATCGTCCGACATTAAATCTCCCGAAGTCAAAGCTGTATGAATGTGCGGATATCATCGATCTGAGAAATCTTCATGGAGGATATATTAATTTGTGGGTTCTACCGGAGTTATCACTGAGAAAACCGGTAGTTTGGCGTCTGCCGGACTTGTGGGCACTGACAGGATACTGTGCTTATCCATATGATTGCGAAAAATGGAAGGAAGGTTGCCATGACTGTCCATTACTCAAAGGAGAAGGCAGGCTTTTAGTTGAGCCAAAACCTTCTTCCCGCTGGGATGTGACCAGATTCGTCTGGCGGATGAAAAAGAAAATTTACAACGCGTCCAAACTTCATATTGTTGTGACTACAAACTGGATGAGGAACAATGTTAATCAGGGGATATTAAAGGATTCACTTTCGGTTAATGTCATTTCCAATGGAGTGGATTTGGATATTTACAAGCCTATTGATAAACAAAAGGCCAGGGAAAGACTTGGATTGCCTGCTAAGGAGACCATTCTTCTTTGGGGCGCAGCCAGCTTGGGGAATTTACGAAAAGGGTATTCCTATGCTGCTCGGGCAGTAGAGCTGATCCAGAATATTGGAAAAATTGAACCATTGCTGGTTACGATGGGGAAGGAAAAAAGAATGGCCGAAAAATATCCATTGGGAAAGGTCAAACATTTTGGTTTCGTTAAAGACCCAGCCAGACAGGCATTGATGTACAGCGCAGCGGATTTGTTTATATGCAGTACATTAGCTGATGGTCAACCTCAAACTGCGGTTGAATCACTGGCTTGTGGTACACCGGTAATCGCCTATGATATTGGCCCGATGCCAGAATTGATTCAGAATGGGAAGACTGGTTTTATCGTACCGGAGGTCTCCGCAGAATCCCTTGCGGCAGTTCTGGAAGAGGCGCTGGAAGATCCAGAACACCTGACAGAAATGGGACAGTCTTGCAGGGAAGAAGCTGAACAAAAATATGATTTATCTGAGCAGACAAAAAAGTATGTCGAATTGTATGAAAAAGTGTTGGAAATCGATAAGTAAAGTCAATTAATAATATTTATAAGGATTAATATTTCAATATTGAGAAAGCCAAACTTAAACAATATGGGTGATGTACAGAGTGTTTGATTAGGAAGATAGATATGAAAATTTTAAATTCAAAATTACAAATGGACTTAAAAGAAGGGAATTTAATAAGATTAGATCTTGGAAGTGGACAGAGGGCTCGGAAAGGTTTCTATTCTGTTGATCATATTGATTTGGATGGAATTGATGTAGTCGCTGATCTTAACAAACCACTTAATCTGATACCAGATGATTGTGTTGAGTATATATTTAGTAATCATGCATTTGAGCATATAGATGATTTGCTAACATTGATGAGGGAAATCTACCGCATAACAATAAAGAATGGAACAGTAGAGATTGTTGTTCCCCATTTTTCAAATATTTACGGATATTCTGATCCGACACATGTGCGTTTCTTCGGTCTGTTTTCAATGTACTATTTTGTTTCTCCGCAGAAACAACCGAAAACTCGCCAAGTTCCCGCATTTTACACTAATGTGAGGTTTAATATTCAATCAATAAATATTGAATTCTATAAATTAAGTTTTCTTGATAAGATATTCTCTCGCGGAATTTCTAAAGTAATCAACCAGAATATTATCTGGCAGGAATTCTACGAAAGAAGGTTGGCGAGTCTTTATCATGCTCGGCAAATCAGGTACATAATGGATCCTGATAAATAGAGTTTAGTTACAATGTGGTGTCATTTTTTAATTCTACTGTAATCCAAGATCAGAAATGTTTGGGACGAACACAATCCTATTTAATTACCAGTTGATAGAAGTGATCAAATGGTCTCAGTACAAAATCATTACCTTTTAATAACCTACTATCTTGATCTTATTTTAAAGGTATTGTCTAAAATTAATCTTGAAAGCCCAAAGTGTATATCATTCAGGTTAACTATCAATTATCAAACAAAATCTTTAAACCTATTCAATGCCGAGATATTGGTCACTTATCATTGATCGAAATTACGAAATCAATCTTAATGTGTTAGATCTTACGGGTGGTTGAATTGTGAAATCTGTAATGATATACTTTGAGATTAAAGCAGTAACTCGATTCATGTCAAATTGTTGAAGTAAAGCTAAACCTATGAAATTTTCCACAACAAACATTTCTGAAGTATTGCTTATTTCCCCAATAATATTTAGAGACCACCGGGGAGATTTTCTGGAAACATATCGTTTCGCTGAATACGCTGCTGCCGGTATAGATTTGGATTTTGTACAGGATAACCACGCGGGATCAAAAAATGGTGTCTTGCGGGGATTACATTATCAAATTCAGCAGGCGCAAGGAAAATTAATCCGGGTGGTTTCAGGAGAAATTTTTGATGTTGCAGTAGACCTCCGGAAAAACTCGCCGACCTTCAGTCAATCGGTAGGTTTAAGACTATCGGATCAGGAGAAAAAACAGCTCTGGATCCCGCCAGGTTTTGCACATGGATATTATGTTCTGAGTGATTGGGCAGAAGTAAGTTATAAAGCGACTTCCTATTATGCGCCAGAATGGGAACGAACACTGTTGTGGAATGACCCGGCATTGAAGATTAATTGGCCCCTGCTTTCAAAAGATCATCCGCTGCTTTCGGAAAATGATCTCCGAGGTTGTCTCTTAAAAGAAGCCGAAATCTATGAGTGAATTATGAAGAATGTCTTAATAACTGGCGGAGCAGGATTCATAGGATCAAATTTCATCCGCTACCTCCTGGAACAGGATCTGGATGTATGCATTTTCAATCTAGATTTATTGACCTATGCTGGCAGCCTGGAGAATTTGACTGATCTTCCGGATTCTGACCGCCATCATTTTATTAAAGGTGATATCTGCGACCGGGAGCTGGTGGACAAAATCTTCACCGAGAATTTCATCAGCCTTGTAGTTCATTTTGCTGCGGAATCTCATGTGGATCGGTCAATCCTGGGTCCGGAAGAATTTATCCGCACAAATATCCAGGGGACATTTTCTCTTCTTGAGGCTGTCCGAAAACACTGGCAGGATAGTAATAATGAAATCCGGCAGGATGTGCATTTCCATCACATCTCTACGGATGAGGTTTATGGGTCCCTTGCTCCGGAAGAGGCTGCTTTTTCCGAATTGACCCCTGTCGCACCTAATTCTCCCTATGCGGCTTCAAAGGCAGCCAGTGACCATCTGGTTCGTGCTTATTATCACACTTACGGGTTGCCGGTAACGATTACCAATTGCTCCAATAATTATGGTCCAAACCAATTTCCTGAAAAATTAATACCCTTGATCATAATTAACGCCTGGGAAGGGAAACCGCTTCCTATCTATGGCGATGGTCAGCAAATCCGAGATTGGCTCTATGTGGAAGACCACTGTCGAGCAATTTGGTCAGTGATCCAAAAAGGAAAACAGGGAGAGATCTATAATGTCGGCGGCAATAACCAGCCCACAAATTTAGAAATTGTGAACCAAATCTGCAGCGTGTTGGATATGAAATTACCGGAATCTCAACACACTCCCCATTTTGAGCTGGTACAACATGTAAAAGATCGTCCGGGTCATGACCGCCGCTATGCGATGAATATTCAGAAAATTAAGAATGATCTTGATTGGGAGCCAGCAGTGTCTCTCGAAGAGGGGCTGCAAAAGACAGTTACCTGGTATTTGAATCATCCGGATTGGATTGAAAAGATCCGTAAGCAACAGGATTATCAGTCGTGGGTAAAGAATAATTATCAGGGAAGGGACCAACAATGAAAGGTATTATCCTGGCGGGTGGAAAAGGTACCAGACTTTATCCCTTAACAATCGGGGTAAGCAAACAGCTGCTTCCTGTTTATGATAAGCCCATGGTGTACTATCCGCTATCAATGCTGATGCTGGCGGGTATCCGTGAGATTTTGATTATCAGTACACCAGAAGAACTGCCGATTTTTGAACGGCTTTTGGGCAGCGGTGAGAAGTTGGGTTTAAGTTTTGAATATGTAGCACAGGATGAACCGAGAGGTTTAGCGGATGCTTTCTGTGTTGGCCGGGATTTTATTGGAAACGATTCAGTAGCTCTGATTTTGGGGGATAATATTTTCTTTGGTCATGGTTTGCCAGAACGCCTTAAGACTGCTGCGGCCCTGGAACAGGGGGCGATCATTTTTGCTTACGCTGTAAATGATCCCGAACGATACGGTGTGATTGAATTCACGGATGAGGGGAAAGCCCTTAGTATTGAGGAAAAACCCCGGAATCCCCGTTCAGATTTTGCTGTCCCCGGATTGTATTTCTACGATAACCAGGTGGTTAAAATTGCTCAAAATCTTCAACCATCCAAACGGGGAGAACTGGAAATTACGGATGTTAACAGGATCTATTTAGAGCAGGAGGAGCTTCAGGTCATCGTTTTAGGTCGGGGAACTGCCTGGTTGGATGCAGGAAATCCGAAATCACTGCTCCAGGCAGCGAACTTCATCCAGGCTGTTGAAGATCGGCAGGGGATGATGATCTCCTGCCCGGAAGAAATCGCCTACCGCTCCGGATATATCAACCGGGAGCAGCTTCTGGCTATTGCTCAGGAATATAAACAAACCCGATATGGAGATTATCTGGATAAGCTGGCAAATGGTATGGAAACTTACAGAGGACGGCGCTGAGTTATGAAAATCCTGGTTATCGGCAGCACAGGACAGTTGGGTTGGGAACTGCAGCGTTCTCTACTGCCGTTGGGGCAGGTTATTCCTGTAGATTACCCAGAAATTGATTTAACCGATCACGGCAGTATCCTGCGCTGGATCCGGGGAGAAAAGCCGGATGTAATTATTAATGCCGCTGCCTACACGGCAGTAGATATGGCGGAAAAGGAAGCGGATTTGGCCCAGGAAATCAATGGCGTGGCCCCAGGAATTCTCGCCGAAGAAGCATATGCCGGCAATTCAGTATTCATCCATTTTTCAACGGATTTTGTCTTCGACGGCAAAAAAAAGGATCCTTACCTTGAAACGGATATTCCTAATCCCATCAATGTCTACGGGGAGACCAAATTAGCAGGTGAACGGGCAATTCGGCAGGTCGGTGGTGAGTATTTCATATTCCGCACAAGTTGGTTGTATAGTACCAGGCGGGACTGTTTTGTGACCAAGGTTCTTAAATGGGCACACACCAAAGAGAACTTGAGAATAGTCTCCGATCAAATCGGCAGTCCCACTTGGAGCAGAACCCTTGCGGATACCACCGCCCAGTGGCTGGTTTTATTAAAATCCAATGATAAATCCTGGAGGGAAAATCATTCCGGTATATATCATTTGGCAGGGAATGGATCTGTCAGCCGGTTTGAATGGGCTAAAAGAATCCTCCAGCTGGATCCCCGGCGCAGTGATCAGCAGTTGGTTTCGATCCAACCAGCTCAGAGTGTTGAATTTGTCTCGGCCGCCCTCCGCCCCGAAAATTCAGCTTTAGACTGCACTCTTTTTCAGGAGACATTCGGATTATTTAAATCGGATTGGTCAGCTTCACTGGAATTGGCTCTTTCGTCCTTTGATCAATTATAAAAAAACGCCCGGGTTGTGATGTTTGTTTACCCTGGCTTGATCTATTTCTGTCAATAACTTTAATCCCGGAAATTATTTTACGGATATTTATATTTCAGTTATGAAAACAACAGCTTTCTGCATCACTGGATGGCATTATCCACCGGAGTTTTATCAGGTCATTTCTGGTTTATCCAGTGTTGATATCTACATTGTCTCCCATCAAAAACGCCGTGTTATGCCTTCCTTTATTTTTGATTTATTCGCGAAGGATCAAATTCTGATCAGATCTAATATTGGATATGACTGGGGTTGTTATCAGCAGTTTATCTCCAGTGACTTGTGGCGGCAGCATGAGACCCTGTTTTTTATGCATGATGATATAAAAATCCATAATTTCAATTTTGTGGAAGAAACGGAAAAATTATTGAAGGATTTTGCAGTTGTCGGAAATGGTAGAGGGAAGGGAGGTGTCAGCTTTACCGGTGTCCGAAGTCACCCTTATGCGTATGCCCATTCCTCCTGGAAACCGGACTCGTATGATTTTCAACACCAAACAGTTCGGGGTTCTTTTTTTGCCACAACCCGATCTGCTTTGGAAGAATTGAGATCATTTGAGGTCTATTGGGATCCATTTAAGATATTTATTGGGTTTGGGAATTGGAGTACCAAAGCTTCATGTGGGAAAATGGAAGCAACTTTCGGGCCTGATTGTTTTGGATATTTATCTGAGACTTTCGGCAGCAGTGACTACATCAAAGAATTTGTGAGGGGAGAAGAGGGGGGAGACATAAATCAACCTGAGGGGTTAAAGCTGAAGATTTACGAGATCATAAAAAGGGTATCTAGAGTATTTTTAGAAATATCTTTTCGGGAGAGGGGGGTAAAAGCCCGTTCTGGCTGGTTGTTAGTAATGAAACCTTTTCTAAAATTGTTCTCAGGAAAGTTGTATTGAGCTTGTTTTCAGTGAATTTCCTCACTGATCTCCATAAATTTATATCCTTGGTGAATACCAATAGGCTTTCAGACTAATTTCCAGCGGTTAATGAAACTCTTGACCTAATCATCAATTGAGTTATAATTCAGGTGTTGAATTATAGAAGAATTGGAGATGATTTTGTATGGATCTCTCTCCGGAAGATCGAGAGCTAATCCTCTTAGATAAAATTGTTGATGACCCTGATATTAACCAGGCTGCCCTGGCCGAGATGCTGGATGTGGCAGTAGGTACGGTGAATTGGCATATAAAAAGATTGGTATCCAAGGGATACGTTAAAGCCAAAAGAGCCCAACGGAAAAAACTGCGGTATATCATCACGCCTGCGGGAATTTCCTTAAGGGCAAAATTGACCATGCGCTATATTGAGAATCAAATGAGGCTATACAGGGAGACCAGGCAGAAGGTGAAAGAGCTGCTCGCTGAAGCCAGTGCCGCAGGTTTTCACCAGGTAAAGGTCATCGGAGATAGTGAAATTGCCGATGTTTGTCAATTAACCTGTTTGGAACAAGGATTTGAGGTAGTAGACCTGGATGATATTCCAGTTCTTGTGGTTCAGGGTTATTCTGTAATGATGCAAAGGGAAAAATAACCTGGTTTGCAAAGGTTGTATCTGCCTGTGAATCAGGCAGGCTGATTTGGAATACGAAGCAAAGGAAAATTCTATGACAAAAGCGATAATTACGGGAATTACTGGACAGGACGGCTCCTATCTAGCGGAAATGCTTCTCCACAAAGGATATGAGGTTCATGGGGTCATTCGCCGGGCGAGCACATTTAATACACGCAGACTGGATCACCTTTACCGGGATCCACATAATGGTGAAGAGGTAAAGCTATATCTGCATTATGGTGATCTTTCCAGCTCAGATAGTTTGGAGCGTGTAATTCATGAAGTTCACCCAGACGAAGTTTACCATCTTGCGGCACAGAGTCATGTCCGGGTCAGTTTTGATATGCCGGAATATACCGGTGATGTTTCTGGGCTGGGTACGATCAGGATACTGGAAGCAATCCGGCGTTCAAACATTAAAACCCGGTTTTACCAGGCATCAACTTCTGAGCTGTTTGGAAGCGCTGCTCCCCCGCAGAATGAAGATACACCATTTCAGCCCCAGAGTCCTTATGCAGCAGCGAAATTGTACGCTTTTTGGGTGACAAGGAATTATTCCCAGGGCTACGGGATGTTTGCCTGCAACGGGATCTTATTCAATCATGAATCACCCCGCAGAGGGGAGACATTTGTTACCCGCAAAATAACTCGTGCTGTTGCTCGCATTAAAGCCGGGGTTCAGAAAAAACTTTTCCTGGGAAACCTGGAATCCAAGAGAGATTGGGGTTATGCGCCGGAATATGTAGAGGCGATGTGGTCTATGCTCCAACAGGATGAGCCTTATGATATTGTCATCGGTACCGGAGAGGCGCATACAGTAAGAGAATTTGTTCAGGAAGCATTTGGTTATGTTGACCTCGATTACAACGATTATGTAGAGATTGATCCCCGGTACTTCCGCCCGACTGAAGTGGATTATCTTCAAGCAGACCCCAAAAAAGCCCAAAGAATATTTGATTGGAATCCGAAAGTCCGCTATCATGATTTAGTCAGGATTATGATGGATGCTGATTTGGAGTTAGTGGGTTTGGAAGCACCTGGAGAAGGAAAAAAGATCGTTAATGAGAAATTTGATGATTGGCATAACTGGGAAGATCAAGTTATCAGCATGGGAAGGTAAATGATGAGTAATAAATCCACCTATCCGGAATCAGAAATATTTTGGCAGAAAAAACGTGTTTGCGTAACCGGCGGTGATGGTTTCCTGGGCTCATTCGTTCAAAAAACTTTAAAAGAACGAGGCGCCAATGATATCTTTATTCCGACTATTGAACAATATGATTTAACCGATATCACTGATATCCGACGTATGCTTAATGATGCTCAACCGGATCTGATAATTCATCTGGCAGCCCTCGCGGGTGGTATCGGGGCGAATCTTGCCCGACCGGCGGAGTTTTTCTATAAGAATCTGATGATGGGGGTTCCTTTGCTGCATGAAGCCTGGGAGCAAGGAGTAGATAAATTTGTAGCTATTGGCACAATTTGTGCCTATCCAAAATTTACCCCTGTCCCATTCAAAGAAGAGCATCTTTGGGATGGGTATCCAGAGGAGACCAATGCTCCTTACGGTTTGGCTAAAAAGATGCTTCTGGTTCAATCTCAGGCTTACCGGGAACAATATGATTTTAATTCAATATACCTCCTGCCAGTCAACCTTTACGGTCCTCGGGATAACTTTAATCTCGAGACATCCCATGTGATCCCGGCATTAATCAGGAAGATGATTGATGCAGAAGATCGTGGTGAGGAGGAGATTGTTCTGTGGGGGGATGGATCCCCGACAAGGGAATTTTTCTATGCTGGAGATGCGGCACGGGGAATTGTGATGGCAGCAGAGCGATATAACGGAAGTGAACCTGTAAATCTCGGTGCCGGAATGGAAATCAGCATCAAAGATTTAGCGCAGTTAATTTCCGAATTGTCCGGTTTTTCAGGCCGAATTATATGGGATGTCAGTAAACCGAATGGTCAACCTCGCAGAGCCCTGGATACAAACAGAGCAAAAGAATACTTCGGTTTTGAGGCGGAAATGCATTTTGAAGAGGGTTTAAAACGAACGATTGATTGGTATCGGCAGCACTCAGAATAAGTTTAGGATAATTGATCGTTAAGATATAAATTAGACTTGGCGGAAAATATCCTAGGCTTATCCACAACCTGATGGAAGTTATCCTGGTTTTTTCCACAGTGTTATCCACAGAGAAATCCAGAAACAGGAATCAGATTAGGGCAGGCGTAAGTTGCCAGGACACAATTCAGATCCATCACAAAAGTAGGAGACATCCACAGCATCGATATGGGACAAATAACTGTTTTTTCAGCGCCGAAGCCATTTACTGATCCTCACATCAATCTGATTCAAAGGAATGCGATCCAGTCCTGGGTGCATCTGGGTGAATCTGTAGATGTTGTTCTGGTAGGAAATGAAGAAGGTGTGATGGACGTTGCTGCCGAGTACAATGTTAAGTTTATGCCAGACGTTGAAAGGAGTGCTTGGGGTACACCACTGATTAGCTCAATATTTTCTTTGGCAAAAAAAGCCAGCGATTGCCCCTTGCTAGTTTATGTTAATGCGGATATTCTTTTCCCCCCTTCGTTTTCGGAAATCATACGGGGAGTTGCATCCGAAGCGGAAAAATTCTTGGGGATTGGTTATCGCTGGGACATAGAGATAACAGAACCAATTGACTTTTCCAGGAAATGGACGGAACTATTTTTCGAAAAATTGACTACCTACGGATACAGAAACCGGTCGGTAACGATTGATTACTTTGTTTTTCCCAGATCGATTTATTCGGATGTACCGGATTTCGCAGTAGGGCGATCCGGTTGGGATAACTGGATGATATACCACGCCCGCAAGAAGAATTGGCCGGTAATTGATTTAACTCCATCGCTCAAAGTACTGCATCAAATCCATGATTACAGCCATTTACTTGATGGTAAACACCATACCTGCCAGGAAGAATCTCACGTTAATGTGGAGTTAGGGGGTGGCAGGAAGAATATGCATACTTTAATGGAAGCAACTTATCAATATAAAAACGGAACCTTATCTAGAAAGGCGAGCTCACTTTCCCGATTCTTTCGTAGACTTGAACGAATTGTTGCCGGTCAAACGCAGGGAGGAAGACGGTGGTGGCTGTCAAGGAGATTACGAAAACTGTGGGTTTCTATAGAAAGCAAACAAATCCAAGAGAGGAAGAAAATCTTGGCAGGTAGGAACATAAAGGAACTTTTTAGGGACTAATCTCCTCAGAAGCTGGCTTTTGTGAAATAAGAACGAAGGTTCACGGTGAATCAAGATCAGATCTCAAAAGAAGGTGGAGGATGATTGAAAAGGAAATCAGCTTTGTTTGTTAGAAAAACACTCCAGAAGTTATTTTCCAGTCAGACCTGGATCTCTGTGATGGAGGAAAAAATCACATGGCGCGTTTAGGCATGAATCCAGCCCGGAAAAAGCAGAGTTTATATAAACCGCATGAAGTCACGGTTGCGATGCTTGTTTATATCCCGAGTCTTGAAGGGTATTTCCAGCAGCGATTAGAAATATTGAAAGTTAGCATTCAGAGTTTGCTTGCTAATACTAAAACACCTTTTGATTTCCTGGTACTTGATAATGGAAGCACGGAAAATGTAAAAACCTATCTGGAAGAGTTAAATGATCAGGGACGCATAGATTATCTGGTTTTGTCCTCAAGGAATTTGGGTGTGGAAGGGGGATTAAGAGTATTAGCCAATACCGCACTCGGTAAGTACATTGCCTACACTAATGATGATGTGTTTTATTATCCCGGCTGGCTACAGGCGCAATTGAAGATCATGAATGCTTTTCCTGATGTGGGTATGGTTAGCGGTACACCAGTGGGGATTCAATCAACCCTGGCTGACCGCTCATTAATGAATCTAATGGATCAAAATCTACCAGAATTAACTGTATCCAGGACAGCTAGAAATCCGCAGTGGGAAGAAGATTGGGCAAAAAGCACTGGAAGGAATCTGGATGAACATCAAGTATTTATCAAGGAAAACCCCCACACCCTGCTGGATTACAAAGGGGTGATGGCTGTTGGCTCAGCGAACCATTTCCAATTCGTAGGCCCGGTATCTGTGATCAAAAAAGCACTCCCTGACAAGTGGATTGGAAAATTAATGGGAGGAGTTGCTGAGTTGGACCGTGCAGTTGACGGAATGGGTTATTTGCGATTATCAACAAAGGAAAGGTATACACGTCATATCGGAAATACCCTTGATGAGGATTTTAAAAAGGCGGCGAAGGAGTTGATTGGAATGGCTGATATCTCCTGGAAGGAAGCAGAGAGAAAACCCTGGTTTATTAAAGTGCCTGGTGTACGGTTCATGTTAAGTAGAATTTATCACTGGTTGTTCCGAGTTTTATTTAATCTGGAGTAATTGAATGCTTAACAGAATTACTCCAGGCAGATTCTCGCGGCATATTGGAAATACTCTTTCCTGGGAAATTGTCCGGGAAACTGAAAAACCTCATATCCCGGTTGAGGATGAAACACAAGAATCCCAGAAAAATGGGCAATGCAAACTGTGGATATTCGGGAGTGACCGGATACTTTATCCTCTGTATCGTAAGTTATTCGGACGAATAAGGTAGTCAATGCGTATATTGTGGTTTACAGGCGTTCAATTACCCGCTGTAACAGGGAAAGGTATTAATCGTGCCGGTTGGCAGGAGGGATTACGCCGTGCCCTTAACCAATATCATCCTGATCTGCAATTGATTATTGCTTCTTTCGGAACGGAAACCTATCAACCATTCTCTGTTGAAAATGCAACGTACCATAATATTTATAGGAAACCAAAACCGGTTACCCGTTGGGAGCGGATAATAAAGAACTGGATGCACAAGACTCATGATCAAGAAGAATTAGACCGGTGTCTTGATATTTATAATCTTGTTAAACCGGACCTGGTATTTATATTTGGAACAGAGAATCCTTTTGGTTTGCTGATAAACAGATTTAATGTCCCGGCAGTCGTTTCTATTCAGGCTGTACTCAATGGACTGATTATGAGACTCTTTTCCGGTTTATCCCCGTTGGAGTTGCTGAAGAATATTTTCTCTAAAGAAACAATTTTGGGAAGAGGAATATTTCATAAATGGTGGACCCTCAAGAAATATTCCAGAATAGAAAAGATTATCTATAAACGCTGTCAATACTTTAACGGCAGGACAGATTGGGATAAATCCTGGTTGACTCGGTTGAATCCAGATGCCCATTATTTTCATATCGATCGCATCCTGGGAGAATCCTATTATCAGGCTAAATGGAATCATGAGGATAGTAATGAAAACCTAATCTTCACAGTGTCTAGTAATGCTTCCTTTAAGGGTGGTATTACCTTGGTGAGGGCTTTAGTCGTTCTAAAGGAACGGGGGTTTGGCGATATTCAACTCCGGCTTGCTGGTATTGATCAGGCCAGTCAGGTCGGGAAGCATATCTCCAGGTTGGTAAAGACCCACGAACTTAAGGATCAGATTACTCTGCTGGGGCGTCTCCACCCGTCAGAAATTGTTAACGAGATGCTGAATGCCAGGTTATTTGTTCTTCCCTCGCACATGGACAACAGCCCCAATAGTCTTGCGGAAGCGATGATGTTGGGGATGCCCTGTTTAGCTTCCGATGCCGGAGGTATTCCGTCAATGCTAAGAGATAATGAAGAAGGAATTTTATATCAGCATAATGATATCAACGCATTAGCAGATCAGATCGAGCGATTGTTTTATGAGCCAGGCATGGCTTTAAAGCTAGGTATTCAAGCAAGAAAGACTGCTCAGGTACGACATGATCCTGAGAGAATAGTCCGGGAGATGTATCTAACGTATCAAGAAGTTTTATCAAGGTCATCAAAATGATGCCAAGTAAAATTGAAAGTCTAGTTCGAAGAATAAAAAATTTCGTCTCCGTTTTTCGATCTGGTCGGAATCCAATGGTTGAGGTGATGGATTTCCCTAAATTAACAGAAGAGGATATGCGGGAAATCAAATCCTTTTTTCCAATGCCAAAATTCTTCATCTTTGGGTATGCCAGATCGGGAACAACTTTGCTTTCAAGATTACTGAACCTTCATCCTGATGTTTATACCAGCAGATTGGGACATTTTTTTACCTACAAGGAAGGTGTGTTTAACCTGCTGAATTCACCAGCAACCCAGGATTGGCTTCAGCGACCGAGCATGTACTGGAATGGAGGAAAAAGCCTCTCTACAAAGATGATGAGATCCAGCTGCGATTTTATTCTTGAAAAAGAAGCTAAGAAATTCAACAAAAACATCGTTGGAGACAAGAGCAATAATAATACCGTCAATGAAAAAGCTATCGAACGATTAAAATTAATTTACCCTGATGCAAAAGTTATTTTTCTCATCCGCGATGGCAGAGATGTAGCTGTTTCACAAAGAATCCGATTTTTTATTGAACTCCCAAAATATTTAGATCGGGCAGGTTTAGCAATCAGAAAAGAATTTTTATCAAACCCGGATTCCTTTCTTCAGGGAAAGAGATCAATATTCTCCGAGAAGGGATTGAAACAAGAAGCTCTCAATTGGTCTTTAAATGTTACGGAAACTGATGCAATGGCTAGGAAATATTATCCCGATCACTATTATTCACTCCGTTTTGAGGATTTGATCTTAACTCCAGTAAAAATAATTAAAGATATATGGTCATTTTTGGGAGCGAATGTAGAAGATAAGAGTTTAATAGATTTGATCCAGAATGAGATGGAAAAAAATCCTGACGCCAAATGGCAGAAAAAGCAAGATTTGACAATGCCTGATAATCTTCAGAAAGGGAAAACGCGAAACTGGACTGAAGTTTTCACACCACGGGATCGGGAATTATTTGTTAGGTTTGCTGGAAAAACACTCAAGGATTGGAATTATGAAAAGAATCCAGCTGATAACAAGTAAAGTTAGATCACGTTTAATACAAAGGCAAAAATAATGAAGTATCTCATTGCAGGATTCGGCTCTATTGGGCGCCGGCATTTTCAGAATTTGCTTTCCCTGGGTGAAAAAGATATCCTCTTTTATAGATCACGAAAAAGCACTCTCTCAGATGAAAGCTTATCTGGTTTTCGCGTGGAAGAAGATCTGGAAAAAGCCTTGGCTCAAAAACCTGATGCGGTAGTTATTTCAAACCCGACTGCATTGCATTTGGATGTCGCAATTCCAGCTGCCCGCCAGGGCTGTCATATTCTGCTTGAAAAACCCATCTCCAATTCCATGGACAGGATTGATGAGCTCAGGAATGCTGCGAAAGCATCAGACTCCAGGATCCTGGTTGGTTTTCAGTTCCGTTATCATCCTGGTTTAATGCAGATTAATGAGTGGATCCAGCAGGAAAAAATCGGCAGCATATATTATGTCCGGACTCACTGGGGTGAATATTTACCGGATTGGCATTCCTGGGAGGATTACCACGATAGCTACAGTGCTCGTAAAGATCTTGGGGGAGGGGCTTTATTGACTCTCTCTCATCCGATCGATTATCTACGCTGGATATTTGGAGAGTTTGACTCGGTTTCAGCTAAGATGGGTGGGCAGAAAGCGCTGGGAATAGAAGTAGAAGAGATGGTTGAGAGCACAGTGCGATTTAAGAATGGAATTTTGGGTGGAATGCATGTAAATTATCTCCAACGGCCGCCAGAACTATTCCTGGAAATAATCGGCAGTGAGGGCAGGATCTCCTGGAATTACCTTTCCGGGGAGTTAAAGATTTACCAGACAGAAGACCAGACCTGGGAGTTTTATCCATTAATGGAGGGTTTTTCCCGCAATGATTTATTTTTAGAGGAAATGCAGCATTTTCTTCAAGTTGCCGCCGGTAAAGCACCTCCTTTATGTTCACTTGATGACGGGATTAAGGTTCAAAAGATTATCGCGGCACTTTATCAAGCAGTGGAGGATGGAACTTCTGTTTCGATTCTATAAGTGAAGTTGTTTTCAATTTTGGAAGTATTATTATTCAAACAGCAAAGTGAGACAGTATGAAGAAACTGGAACCGCGCATTTTATTTCGAAACCTGGCAGTAGAACTAATTATCTATGGCGGATTGATCTTGGCCTATAATTTTTTTGTTCTTCGCTGGATGGGTGATTGGTTGTTGTCAATATTTAATTCCAATCTGACTGTTTATGCCCTATACGCCTTGGGGTTGATAGTCATTCAAGGTGTGTTTTTGGATTTTGTGACTACGGTTTTGATGAAATACATAAAATTGGATCAATTCGGAATTAGGAGAATCTTGGATGTATTTTCCAATCGCTGATGTCACAATAAGTCCCATTCTGCTTATGGGCGTAGGTTTTCTGGTCGGCATTCTCGGCGGGTTTTTTGGTGTCGGCGGCGGTTTTTTAGCAGGTCCGATGATGTTTTGGACCGGTGTGCCTATGAACTTTGTAATTGGCACAGATCTGGCCCATATGACCGGGAAATCCATTGTAGCTACCCACCGACATCGCGCCCTGGGTCACGTGGATATGAAGTTGGGAATGTATATGGTACTGGGAACAATAGTGGGGGTTGAGATAGGAGCCCGCTTTATTGAAGCGCTCGAGGACACAGGAGCAATCGATATCACAATTGGTATAACTTACATAGTCATTCTGACAGGTATCAGCCTTTTTACAGCCTGGGAGAGCATTCAGGCGATCCAAATGGTCCGGACAGATCAAATTGACGTCCAGGAAGCTGTCGGGTTTAAAGGATTGACGAAGAGAATCCGGGCGATAAATATTCCCCCCATGGTTTCATTTCCAGTCTCAGGAATCGAATCCATCTCAATTTGGATGGTTTTAGGCGTTGGCCTCTTTACCGGATTGCTGGCAGGTAGCCTGGGAGTGGGTGGGGGATTTATCAGGATGCCGATGCTAATTTATGTTTTGGGCATTCCAACCCATGTCGCTGTCGGAACAGACCTATTCGAAATTATATTCTCTTCTGCTTTTGGAACAATTACCCATGCCATAAAAGGAAATGTTGACATATTAATGGCATTAGTTATGCACACAGGGGCTGCGATAGGTGCTCAAATAGGTGCAACAGCTACCCGGTTCTTCGCCGGACCAAAGATAAGATTGGCTTTTTCTGTCCTGCCGTTGATCGGAGCAGTTCTGGTAGCTATTCGCTTGTTGGGCAGTGGGATGGTGCATTAAGGAGGATTACAAGGTTTTATGAAGATACTGATTTATATTGAGAGTGAAAAGTATAATCATCCGCCAGTGATGATGGGAAAAATCATCGCCCAGGCAACCAAAGCCGAGTTGAATGTGCTGGTGGGTATCCCAAAAGACGGACACCCGGAAAATGGAGAGGCTGTAGCCGACCAGGTAAAAATTGACCTGGATGGACTTTCTCCCCGTGTGTTCATCAAACAGGGCAGCCCTGGTGACATTATTAAGCAAGAATTACTGCAGAAGGATTATCAGCTGTTGATTACAAATGCTGATCGGATAAGCCGCTTTAATAAAGCGATTGATGTGGATCCGACGCTAATCAAACAATCTATTATCTCCCTTTTGCTAACCCAGAATACAAAACCAAAATTAGATAAGATATTGTTATGTTCAGGATGTAAAGAGGATGATTTCTCATTAATCACCCAGGGGGCTAGATTTGCTCATGACCTAGGTGCTTCGGTTACCCTGCTTCATGTTTTTCCTGGTCCTGTGCCGACCATGTACACCGGGTTAGATCAGATAGATGAAACGGTGGAAGAAATCCTGCAAACTGACACAACTTTTGCGCAGCATCTCAGGCACGCGGTGGAAATCCTGGAAGAAATGGAAATAGACTCTGAAGTGAAAATTCGCCGTGGAATTCCCCTTGAAGAAATTATCCGGGAGACTCAACTGGAAAACTATGATTTAGTCATAATTGGATCTTCAAAGGCGCATGAAGGTCTCATAGAAATGATTATGGGTAATCTTACTGTTAAGATCATCGATATGGTAGAACTGCCCGTTCTGATCATTGGAACCAGGGTGTTAGCCTGAAATTTACTGGGAATTGACAGGTATTTTGATGTGGTATCATATGCAGTCGATTTTAGAAAAAATACTAATTCTTCCGCAAGGGAGAAATCAGAAAAAGAAAAAATTAGGAGAAGTGTAGCTATATGAATACGAATGGAATTATTAATCCCTACGGTGGAGAGCTGGTCAATCTTGTCGTCCAGAATGAGGAAAAAGAGGCCTGGTTGGACAAAGCCAATCAATATCCCTCCCACCAGCTGTCAGATCGCTCCTTGCATGATTTGGAACTCCTTGCTGTCGGAGGATTTTCTCCTCTCAATTCCTTTATGGGAGAGGATGACTACAATCGTGTATTAACTGAAATGAGATTGGCAGATGGGATACTGTTTCCTATCCCGATTACCCTGAAGATTGAGAAAGAAGAACTTCCTGCCCGGGGGGAATGGATCACCCTGAGAGACTCCAGGAACTATATCATCGCAGTGATGCGAATAGAGGAAGTATACCGTTGGGATCCGATCAGGGAAGCCCGGTTGGTACTGGGTTCGACTGATCACCGTCACCCGCTCGTATCTGAAATGGAGCAGTGGGGTGATTTGTGCATCTCGGGAGAATTAACGGTTATTAATTTGCCAATTTATTATGATTTTACCGATATCCGATTGACCCCGGTTGAAGTGAGAAAAATCCTTAAAAAGATTGGAAACGAAGATGTTACTGCCTTCCAAACCCGTAATCCCATGCACAGGGTGCATGAAGACTTGACAAAACGGGCAATAGATAGAGTCGGGGGAAGTTTACTCATCCATCCTGTTGTCGGGATGACAAAACCCGGTGATGTCGATCACTATACCCGGGTTCGGGTTTATAAAACGCTGGTTGAGAATTATTACGATAAAAATACGGTGCTGAGCTTGCTTCCGCTGGCCATGCGAATGGCAGGTCCCCGTGAAGCGGTCTGGCATGCAATCATCCGCCGAAATTACGGAGCCAACCACTTCATCGTGGGTAGGGACCATGCAGGTCCAGGAAAGGACAGCAATGGTAAACCTTTCTATGGTCCTTACGAAGCTCAAGAAATGATTGAGCAATATAAGGATGAAACGGGTGTAACGCCAGTACTATTTAATGAGCTGGTTTATATTGAAAAAGATGATAAATACGTTGCCAAAGAAGAGGCCCCAGAAGATGCTAAGTCATTGTTTATTTCTGGAACCAAAGTCCGGGAGGAATATCTCAACAAGGGTATAGAACTTCCTGATTGGTTCACCCGCAAAGAAACTGCTGACATCCTCAGGGATTCTTATCCACCTCTTCACAAACAAGGATTATGCATCTGGTTTACGGGATTAAGCGGATCTGGAAAATCCACAATTGCCAATGCTCTTACTCCTATGCTTCTTGAGCATGGCAGGGCGGCAACAACTCTGGATGGTGATGTAGTCCGCACTCACTTATCTAAAAGCCTGGTCATGCCCCCGTTCTACACCACCGGGAGTGAGAGCATTACAGCGTATTTCTGTTCCTTCATAATAAGTGGCAATATATTTTGTCAGTCCCAACACACCAGCTTTACTTACTGAGTAATACACTGGTTTATACTGCCGGGGTTCACCCAATGATTCATATAAACGCTGGTCCGGACCGGCTATGCCATATGTAGAACAGATATTAATCAGAGATCCTTTTCCGTTTCTTTTCATCTCCCTGGCAGCATACTGACAAGTCAGAAACATGCCGGTCAGGTTAACATCCATAGCTTGCTTCCAGGCCTGGAGCGGAAAATCCTCAAACGAAGTCACATGCTGGGTTTGATTCTGGCTGTCGAATTTCGGATCCAACGCTGCTGAATTAACCAGGATGTCCAGCTGTCCAAATTTTTCCAGTGTCAGATCCATCAAGTTCTGGACAGAGAATGGATCAGTCACATCCAAACCCACTCCCAGAGCGGAGTTGTGCTTTTTACTAAGTTCCTCCGCGCAATCAGCGGCAGCAGTCTGATCAATATCAGCCACAACCACGTTTGCACCAGACTCAGACCACGCGTCTGAAAATTGCTGCCCCAGGAATCCAGCCCCTCCTGTGACAATGGCAACCCGGTTAGTAAGGTCAAATAATTTTTGAACCTCATTCATAGGTCATCTCCGTTTTTACTACAGCTTGCAACCGCTCTTCCCTCGCCATCAAAACCAACAGAAGTTAAGGAGTTCTTCCTTTTCCGTTAATTTGAGGAGGATTTATTACCTTCAGCTTTTAAGAAACCCCTGTCTTCCAGGTAATCAACGATCTCCTGGGCACACTCTTTGGGAGTCTTCTTCTCCGTTGTTACGGAAATCTCAGGGTTAACTGGTTCCTCATAAGGGTCATCAATACCGGTAAATCCCTTAATCTCGCCGCTGCGCGCTTTTGCATAAAGACCCTTAATATCCCTTTCTTCACAAATTTCCAGGGACGTGTTGACAAACACCTCGATGAACTTGTCATCGCCAACCATTTTTCTGGCCTCATTGCGTGTTTTGCTGTAAGG
>Ga0255372_10013_pt1 | contig 42539 bp, 22 predicted proteins | sample ANMaggSeSYBR01E8_FD_182092 | JGI IMG/M metagenome (GOLD analysis project Ga0255372, IMG submission 182092) | Sediment cell enrichment communities from methane seep in Santa Monica Basin, California, United Staets - ANME aggregate JGI... | ecosystem: Environmental > Aquatic > Marine > Cold seeps >...
TTTGTATTTATCAATAGTTCTATTAAATTTTTTAATTTCATCTCCAGGGACAGGGGGGATGACTTCTAATTCTGTACCTTTTCCCAATTTGCCAACCATACCCTTTTTATCTTTATAATTAGAAGGATTATCCACAAGCCATGTTTTCTCCGTATTTATTGATTCAGTTTGTCCAATATTATTTTTACTGTCAGGAGCTGTTTCTGGATTAACATCAGTCTGATTCGTATTAGGACTTTTAGTTTGTATATCATTTGTTTCTTCACTTTGAAGACCTTGCTTGTCAAACATATTGATTGGGTTATTCCTCACATATGTATAAAGATTTATCCCATCCACCATTCCCGCCGGGTCAGGACTAATCCACCTACCCAACCATGGTGCATAATATCTTGCACCATAATAATATAAACCAGTTTCATCATCCCGTTCCTTGCCGGAATAGCGATATCGCTTAAGCTTTACTTCAACCTCATTCTCTCCAGCCACATAAGCAGTCCCGCCATAGGGATAATATTCTTCATAGCTGATCTCTTTCCTGTTTTCGTCAATCTCAAGCAAAGAGGAACCCAGATGGTTATCTAATTGGTACCGTATGCGAAGTGTAGACCCGGAATCAATATTGTTGGTATCCTTTATATTTTTTTCTATTATTGCAATCCGTTCTGTATCATCCATCACATGTAATGTAGAACGCTCAAATGTCGGATTTGCGCCACCATTGTATTTCCTGTAAATTTCATACCCGCCGATATAGATACGTTCTTCCGCTTGTATATTTCCTATTTCTATAACTTTCCTTACTCTCTGACCACCCGCATCGTAATTGTAGTAAGCCCGATCATATGATACATTTGTTTGAATATTAGTCTCAACTTCTGTCAACCGGTTCGCATAATCCCATTTCATTTCACGCAGATGTGGCATTTCTTCAATATTGCCATTATTGTCATGAGGAAATTCAAAAGAAGTCTCATTGTTACATGCTGCTTTACTGGTTTTTAATTGATTGCTGGTATCGGAATATTCCTGATTGCGGGTCCAACCATTATGACCAACATGCTTAATCTGTGTTATGTTCCCATTTTCATCATATTTATATAATTGCGTATAATTATGAATTGCCTTACCGTTATTAACAGGTTGATTGTTGGTTAATTGGATGAACTCTGTATGCTTTTTATCCCTGGTCTGGTAATGACAAGGAGTCATAGCCTCATGTTCGCGGCCTTTTGCTTCAATTAAACGATAAATTGCATCATACGAATATTTACTAATCGAGCCAACACGCTGATTATGATTAAAAATGGTTTTATAAGCTGCATCGTGAATTTGAGTGATGTTCCCAACAGGATCGAAGGTGTACCGAAGATCCTGTATTGTTTTGGAAGATGACTTTTTGGTTACAATTGTTAATAGACGATACGTTTCCGGATCGTAAGTATAGTCAGACACCACTCCATTCCCATAGTAGATTTTTTCTCGCTGCCCTTTGGCGTTGTAAGTTACATTTTCAATAAATCTTCTATCCTCGTCTTCACCTTTTAATCTTACTTTGACAGTTTCAAGTAGATTAGCTTCATTATAAGTAACTTTTTGTACACTTTCATCCGGGGCTGGGGCTATACTTTCTATAATACGGTTTAATGCATCAAACTTTTGTGATGTCACATAAGAGGTGGTTTCGAGAATTGGTATGGAATCACTATTCCAATCTACCTCAAGGTTATATTCTGCCAACAGCTTTCTTTGCGTGATTAATAAATTCCCCTTAAAATCATATTCGCTGTTGGTTATTTCTCCGGCATCATCAAGTACTTTATAAATTTTGGCTCTCAAATTATTACTTACAGCATTTGCTACACTAAGATGATCACCATAAGTAGTATCATTAACTAACTTTTTCGAACCATCTTTGGTAACCCAAACTTTTACAGGTCGTCTTAATTTATCATATTTTGTATTTATTTCATTCCCATTGGCATCCCAGGTATATATTGGTTTTTCCCCGCTAATATCCGGCAACAGGTATTTTACTCCAGCATCCTTACTATCCACTTGTAATTTACGTCCGGCAATATCAAATGTATGAGTGAATGCCTGTATGTTTCGTGGATCCGTAATAACCAGGTCATTCCCCTCAATATCCAGTTTTACTTGTGTTTTATATCTATCTGCAGCAGTCGGCCCATTGTCCTGAACTGTAAGAAAAGTCCGGCCAAGAGAGTCGAGATGGGTTATTGTTGACGTGTTGGCATGTTCTTCTGTTTTTTTGGCAGCATCCCTTTCAGCATCTGTTCCAATGATTTTTTGATCGTACCATTTTATATATGGTGGATTGAGGCTGCGGACATATGCCGCAGCATATTCTTTCACGTCATTATCTTTATCCGGTTCAAGAAGTACAGTATCGTTTGCATCCCAGGATTCTTGGTACCAGGGGTCAAATACTACTTTCTCATAAGTATTGTTGGGCAGAATAGTACATATCACTCTTTCCAGCGGATCATAAAAAAGAACAGGGCTGACTCCATGCTGCTCTATACCGAATATATGAGTATCGCTGAATAATGGTTCGAATTCACAGACAGGCTTGCCTTTGTTGTTATAGATCTTTGTTCCTGTTCCAACCCACCTGGGGTCTGCGTTATTTACTACGACATTTTCGGCAGCATCATAAATCGGGCCTGGCTCGGCCTGTATTTTTGACTGGACTTCCCTGCCAAATCCGTCTGAATAAAGAAAACTGTGTTGAATTTTTGTTGGTGTACCGTTTTCATTAGAAACATGTGTTTCACGGACTAAAGTATAAACAACGTTTGGTTGACCTGAATCCATATATCGGCCCAGGTCATACGCAAGTCGTGTAGATGCTTCATTTAAAATAGCATGAGGATTATGCAGGGGATTATCAATATGTGCATTTACAACAGATGGATCCAGGTCAGGCACAAAATTATATAAAGAATCCCCAACCGGATTGCCGTTTTTGTCTTTACCCCAAATTGCTGTGCCAACAACCATTCCCAGCGTGTCAAATGAAACAGAAGAATAATTGTCGTTCGGGTCTTTAATCTGACAAGGTTGCAATACCCGATAGTCAATAAGAGCCTCGATTACGTTGTCTACCGGATCTTTTATTTCTATCACCAAAAGAGCATAATCGTCCAGTGTTAATTCTGATCTATTACCAAAAGGATTCTGGATATTTTCGGGAACAAAGAATTTATTTTTATTAAAAGACTGCCTACCCGACGGTATCCACCAGTAATCATCCACATTCGGCTCCGAATGATATCCTCCTTCTATTCCCAAATCAATTCCATCAGTTTTTTGATCATAAATTTCCTGACACATCATCTCGGTAAATGCAGCGGTATAACTTTCATATGGCAATCCCAGAGATTCAATTTCTCCTAATGGAAGGCGATAGGTCAAATTGCCAACCGCATCAATTCTATTAGGATAATTATTCTTCCTGAAATAATTCCGCGTCCATTCAACAATCCTTTTTTGATCTCCAAGATAAGTATTTGGATCTGAATCATATTCATTAAAATCATCGGGTGTGTCACATATTCCTGTTGAATCAGATTTTATAAAATTATCTTTTGCATAAGGGGCATCATTCCAATTCCAGGCATTACCATGAATTTCAAAGGTCCTGGTTTGATATGGTATGCCGATATAGTAAAAGTTATCTTCATTCGGTTTTTCAATAAAATCTGAATGAGAGTACAGGATTTTCAATTCGCCCTGCTCAGGCAGATCAGCAGGAACATTTCTTCTCGGATACCCAATTGAGACCTTGTCCGTCACGTTTCCACGTTCATCCACCTTAAGGGTTATCTCGTGGCCAACTCGTGGATCATCCGGGTTTCTTTCATAATAGTAACTGATGCTTTCTTCTTGTGTCGTCAGGTAAACTGCATGGTTGTTAATCCCTTTTTCCTGAAGCTCTTTTATCCGATACCTGTTTTGCGTAACAGAATACGGATGATCAGCCTTGTCAGAACCATCCTGGGCATATACTTCGGTCCTGAGCATTGCCCCCCTTAACGCCCGGAATATCTCATGAGGTGTGTCTGTTTGCGGACTGCCCGCGGCAGGCTCAAAAAGCTGATCGCCCATTTTAAAAGCCTGGACGTCGCCATCGTAAAATTCCTTTTTGTACACATTCATTAATCTGTGATGATCAAAAAAGCTGCCATTAGCATCAGGCATATCTTCATTAAAATAAACACCGGTATGAAACCAGCTTTTTATCAGAACAGGAGGTACATGAAATTCCTGTTGCTTATTGCGGACTTCGACAGTACCTTCATGCAGATTGTTATTGGAAAAATCATCAAAAATTTCCGTGTCATATTGATCAACCCTGCCAAAGCCCCTGAATTCCCTTTCTTTGCCATCGTAATAGCCATGATGGTATTTATACGCTGTCACTAATTTGGTCTTGCTGATATGATCGATGACTTCTGTTTTTTCCAACACTTGCACCGGAAAGGGTAAATTGGTAGCCCAGGGATTCCCGGCCTTTTTATCTTCCAGATAAAATTTGGTTGAAGAAACATATTGGGCTTTTGTGATTGCTCCCATGTTGTTGTCCATTTCCACCAGCAAATGCGGTTTTTTCCTTCCGCAAAAATCCAGCACCTTGTAATTGCCGCCAGGCTGGAAATTATAATCATACGACCATACAATACAGGCAGTGCCGGTACCGAAAAAATCAGCAAACTGGATAGCACTCATATCCGAAACAGCAGGAGTTCCATTAATTGTCTGTTTCTCGCTCCATCCATTCCCGGATTGATTAAACCAAAAATGAACAGTATTAAAATCCACATAGACCAAATCTGCACAGCCTGTACCGTCGATATCTGAAAGGAAAAGGCGTTTCGGATCAAATTTATGCCCAATTCGCGGTGCATTTTTCATCATGATCCGCTTTCCGAAATTACCATATCCCAAATTGGGCCAATAAGAAATATTTCCGTCATGTACCAAAACAATATCATTCAAGCCATCGCCTGACATATCAGCCAGTCTGACTCGTGCCGAAGGGTCATTAAAATACACGTCAGGAAATTTGTCTAAATCATGTTTTCTTTGAATTGCTATTGGATTACCATACCCTTTTTCACCTAAACAGGGGAACCACAGAAAATAATGTTCCATAGTAACAAGAATATCGGAAAGACCATCTCCCGTCAGATCAACCAGGCGTGCATCAGGATCGGATATTCCAAAACTTGGCAGTGTTTCAAATTTTTTAAAATTTTTCCATTTCCCATCCTGGGTTGCTTCATAAAAGCCGGACATGGTTGAATTTTCAACAATAAGATCGGGCAGGCCGTCACCACCCATATCACCGATAGCCACATTTGACTGGCCAAGAGTGATACCCGCGGGTAAATGCGAATGGGTATGCTGCGGATGCCTCCGGTCAATAACACCATCGCCCTCATTCTTCCAGAAGTAATATCCTGTATTTGTAGTATTTAATACATCTGGTAAACCGTCACCAAATAAGTTAATCAAAGAAAAGTCCGGATTATTTAAAGAACTGGGAGGGAAGTCATTCCCTTCTGCCTTAACTGATTGATAGTGCTGCTCGTGTGGTTTAAATTCAGAATATCTAAAAGAAACCGGGGGCATCGAACGGTATAAATATTTGGAAGTATCAGCAGGGTCTTTTCTGTATCCAAAAATCCGGACATCAGTTAACATAGAAAATCTTGTATCTTGATTATTCGAATACGTAAAGTCCGTTGATTTGACCAGAGGCGCATTTTCTAATTCATTTTCATTAAAATGGTGCAGCATCAACACCCGTTCACATCTTCTTAATGTCCTGATTTCAAAACCGGAACGGAAACTTGAAAATGGATCTTGCCTGATAGTTTTATCAGGCAAATAATTGATCAAGTGTTTTTTTAAATCAAAGTCTGGTACAAGAGTATTCTTATCTGGAAGATCACCATAATCAAACAGCACTTCAAATAAATAATGATGGTTTATGGTTGATAAAGGCTTAATATGGTGAGTCCCGTCTTTTTTCGGGCAAATTTTCTTTTTATTGTTAGCAAGTCCATCAGGAACATTTCCATATAAAATTCTTCGGATATAAACCTGGCTATAACTTCTGTTTTTCTCATACGTTCCCGATATTTCTTGATGAGGGTCATCCTTAATGTACTCATAGTAAATATGGTTTCCTTTGGCATCAAAGGTTTCTTCCAACAGCCATTCAAATATATGCGAGGTATTATCCCGGTCAAACAACCTGGCTTGTGGCAATTTTCCATAAATGGAGGTTATATTTTCTTTGGTGGTAACCCGCCAGAAAGTATTATTGCTATCTTTTTTATTTACCCATTTTTCAATTCTTGCGAAAAGTCCTTCTGTTCTTGGGCGATACCTGGTTGCAATATAAATCTCTTCGTTATTTTCATTGTTAATGCTAATTGGCTCTTCCGGAATCCATTTCTTTCCTCCCTGCCCATCATCCACTTGTTTAAGGCAGGGAACCAAATCTTCAGCACCGGACATGATAAATACATCTTCATCCGTATACTGTGGCAGTCCTTTCTCGGTTTTTCGTGTAATCCTGGGAATAGATAATTGCCATCCCAGCCCAAAAGGACCGTTTCCATTTCCCGAACTGTACTGCAGCGATAATTTCGGCCCAAAATCATTGCGACCTGGAGATGTGTAAATCGGCACACTAAAGTTCCCTGTGCCGGAAAACAAATTAGGCTGAAATGTTTCACCAATACCTTTTATCGCTCCCCCTCCTTTGGGGAGGGAGATGGCGGAGGTACTAGTTCCTCTGCTTTCAGCCATTATTATCCTTACTAAAATATATTGATTACAAAATCTTTAGCCTGATTTTCATACATTTTATTAACTTGTATTATTTTGGCCACTCGGGCGTGCGTGCCTTGTATGTAATTACAAAAAGAATATCCTCTATTTGGCCTTCACTAAAAAGCTGCCTGGTAACGGCATTGTTAATAAATGCCAGATTCCAAGAGCCGAAAGGGGATTTCCCCAGTATTGGAGCCCAGCTTCCGGCATTCCCTCCCCTGGTGCTGATTTTCCTGTCAATTGAGGTGGCATTACCACCAACAGGTCCGTTTGATCCTTTTTCAGCTAACATTAGATGATCCAGTTCAATCTCAAATGATTTATTCTCTTTGCAGGCGAAATACAGAGTAATATGTTCTATATTAAAGTCATTCAGATTTCCTGGAAAATGCTCAGGTAATGTTTCAAATTGTATTTCAAATGGAGTGGCGGATTGTTCAGAATTATGCAATTGATACCACTGATCAGGAAAACCCTGTTTGAAGCTGAAAGCTCGATCTGCACTAATTTGGGAAGATAAGCTTTCAATTACCTGTTGTTTGAAGTCATAACTATTTAATGCAGTGTATTCAAGTGTGACGATAACATCTGCAATGCTCCTGTAATCAATCGGATTGGAAGGTTTGGGCATTCGAAATTCCCAGTTTGTATCAACCCCAATGCCCTCAAAAGGTTTTAAGATTTCAGATTGAGGGTCTAATTCAAATATACCGGTTGATTCCATTGGTGATGATAGCGCCACTTGATTAGGGCCGTGAGCAATTTGAATAATCTGAAAAAGGTCACCGCCAATAACCACCCTTGATATTCGATCAGAAGTCAAAGTTGCATGAATGCCGGCATTAGGAGGTATCAGTGCAATGACGGTTGTTTTGATATTCTGAATAATTCGCATGAAATGGCCGGGATGATCGCGATCAAAGAGTTCCATAGGAGTGCCAAATTTCATAACTCCGGTTTCACGAAATCGTGCAAACTCCCAGGGTGACAATGAAGCTAATGAGATTGACCTGGACAAATTTAAACGCCTTTCATCAGTTTGGAAAGCATACAGGTTTAGTTTTTCAATATCCTGAAGTAACCGGGCAGACCCGGTAATGCCCTGACGCTCATCATCCGTACTGGAATCAGTTGATTCAATAAATTCACGTTGTACTCCCCAGTAGTCGGTTTTAATAAACGGAGGTGGTGGCTCCTGGCGTTCAAAAGCAAGTTGATTGCTTGCTGCTTGTGCCATAGAGGTAGCTTGTTGTACAAAGTATGCAAATATCTGCCGAAGCACCTTTCCCATCCAGTCATAGAGTTCTGCATTGCCAAATTTATTATTAAGGAACTCTAAGGTATCTTCTGCATTTTGTACGCCGAGTTCGGCAATACGTTTTTCTTCATTAATAACTTCTTTGTGAGCATCAGCCAATTTCACCTGACCCTCACCAACATCTTGGTCGTTCGAAGCTAAAGCACGCTGGAATTTCCATTCTTCCTCACGCCGTTCATAACTGGCGTGTGTAGATAATATTGAGGCTGTTGTCTGTAAAGCTGAAATTTGATACTGAATGGCATCTATACCGCCTTTCATAAATGAAAATCCTGAAAGTATCATTGCAGCAGCGTTTCCAACAGCCATTGCTTCCTGCATGCTTGCAGCTGTGATAAGCATATTAAGTGCATCGTTCTCAGAAGCCAACCAACCTGTTTCAATCAGTCCACCGTAATGATCATAGCGAGTTGACGCAGATACTTTTTGTAATTTTGCCAAATCAACACCTACTGTTGCTTCATCAACTCTTAATTTCTGAAGTCCTACGCCAGCTTTAACCATATCCATGTCCTGTCGTGCTTTTAATACAATATAGCGCTCCTGGTCTTCTTTTTCCAAAACAGTAATCAAAGCGTTTTCCAATCTTTCTGCATAAGCTTGCAGTTGTTTTGCTCTTTCAATTAATGTCTTAAACCTGTATTGAGATGGTTGAATAGCTGCAATGCCAGGTAGTACAATCTGGCCCCCGGCAAGGTATGGCATACCGGTTCGTGTATCGGTGGGGGCTGCAAATGGATCAATAGCACGTGACACACCTGCAATGTTTTTACAGGTTCTGATCTTTGCTAAATTAATTCTTACTTTAGTGCGTAGAATATCGACGATCGGGTTTTTGGGTATACAGAATCCGATGGTTGATGAACCCATAAAGTAGGGTAAATAATTTGTACCTTCATAAGTTGCGATATTAGCATCTCTGAATTTTATAATGGTTGAATATAACAGATTGTTGGAAATTAGTTTTTTTTGCAGATCCTCAATAGTTTTTGTCTTATTCTGTAATAGCTGACTCATTGTGGTTTCAGCTCCACTTTTACTTTCTTTTATTACCTTCCAGATATCGGTTATTTTAGTTGATAAATTTGTACTATTTTTTACTATTTTATTTATTTCATTTGTTGTTTTTTTGCGCTGCTCAAGATCTGTAATATTAGTAAGTTCATCCCGAATTCTTGTCTGCAAATACCTCAAATCCCCTTCAAACAGATCGATTTCAAGCATACCCATAATATTGTCACATTCTGATGATCCCTCTTTCAATTCATGACTATTTAGCAACTCTTCCGCTTTTTCATAAAGTCTGCGGGCACGGGGGATTGATTCTACCGTATCGCGAGTAAATTCACTGTCAGCGTATTCAATCAAGCATTAGACAATAGATAATATTGTGTAACGGGTATAAGCATTTGCTCTTGTATTTGCAATAGAATGTGGATTTAAGGAATCTTCAAGCCAGTTTTCAGGGCGTTGATAATCACTTGTAAGTGTTTCTTCGAGTGTCAACCCGGGATAGATTTTCCGCTGATCCTTTGGAGCTGTATAGTTGTAGACACATCGAAACCATTCAAGAGCTTCAATGAAGTAGCCTGCCTGTTGCAGACGCAGAGCAAACAACATAGGCAAGTAACAACATGATTCTTCAGCGTATATTGCCCACCAGGGAGAACGCTCACAAAGATCTGCAAAAAAGTCTTCTCTGGCTTTCTTTATAAAAGCATCTGATGGCTGTTCCTGGGGCTGCTCTTCCTCCTGAGCAAGGTCAGCCTCCCCGGTTTGAAGGTTACTCGGTTGTGCCATCGGAAAAATATAGGCTGGTTTGATGATGTCATGCTCGTATTCGATATACAATTCGTCCTCATAATTCCCTAGCGAGCAGAGTATCCACTCATGGGCTGATGTATCTGTTACCAGAGGATTAGCCAGATCGCTGGGCTTTTTCGCAACGATAATATCATCTTTGTTCCATTTCCGGATCAAGCCAAACAGCCCGGTCACCGATTCCAGACCACTAGAAACGATCTGGTTGGGATCCTCATTCCATACCACAGACCAGTTACGTCCAAGTGTCTCAAAAAACATTGCTGTGTTTCCGTTCTCCAATCGGATAGTTCGAATGTATTTATACTCGCTACTTAAGCCTCCAGATGGCTCCCATTTTCCTGATTCGCTCTCAATCCATATTCGATATCGTGAACCCGAAGCGACTTCATCCCGGGTTACAATAAGACTCTTTTCGGTATTAATGATATCTTCTAAGTAGTAAGTTTCATACGTGGTTGGAATGCACACCGCATACATATCAAATAGAAAATCAATCCTATACGCATCACCAGCGTACCGAGCATTCATCGCAAAAACAGTAATATTAATCTCTTCACCCTTTTTTCACCCCTGGCAACGTAATTTCAGCATGCCTGTCATGGTTGACATCTTGCGGATGTATTGAAATTATGTCAGTTTTATGCTTATATGTTGCTTGTCCACTACCACGTTGGATATACAAAACAATTTCATGCCAGGCGCCGGGTTTAATACCAATATGAAATTTAACATATCCATCTGCATGAGCAAAAATCTGACGATGTATATAATCACCTTCATTTATTGTGTCCCATATAAGTCCAACTGGTGGAAATCTAAGCAGGTAAGACCTCGGAGTGGTTAATGTGCCTACGAGTGATGTAATCCACCATCTCCTTCCATCTGGGTGGAGTGAAATTCTGTATAAAGGATTGGAATTTTCAGCGGTATGTTCAACTCCCAATCTCCAAGGTAATAATGCAACCGCACTTGGCGTAGTGGGATTTTCATCGTCAATCGGTCCGCACAACAAAACGCCACAGTCACCGTCTGGCCACTCATTGGTATCGTAATATACCAGCTCTCCCCACATATCTAAGGAAGGACAGTCGGCAGTTAAAGTAGGCGTAATAATAGTACGTGTAAATGCAATCCTGCCATCTTGGGCGCGTAAAAATAGATAGAGGTAACCATTCCCGTCATTGTTGGGAGTTGGAGAGTATGGTTGAACACCGATAATAGTGCTGTCAATACTTTCGAGTGTTGTTCTTCTCCACGGCGCTACAGGAGGAGTAATTATTTGTCCATCACTGTTGATATCGTACGCAATCCAATAGATGCCGTCGCCTTCTCTCGTTCCAAATACAAAGAGGCGTCGTTTATCGTTTTCCTTATCAACGATAGCAACACATTGCGCTTCGATTCTAATCTCTGATATTTTATTTAAATACTCACTATAGGGGATAACCGCATCTTGTGGTGAAACAGTAGGATCATCGCTTATCGATGTAATCACTTCTTTCATTTCGGATGTGCTGTCACGGCGCAAGGTCGGAACCAGGAGATTCTCCGGATACAAAAATACAAACATGGCTGCGCGCCAGGTGGCATAGGAGCCCATCCATTTCCAGTCATCGTCAAATGAGGGTGATTCAAGCTTTATTTCAGGATATATATTTTTCCATAAGTCCATACCCAAAGAATGTAACAGTCCCTGAATAGTAACAATGGCCTGGCTTACCCGTGTAGTGATATGACAGCCGGATTCCCTCATACTAATGAAAAACTGTTTCGATAGTATGTCAGCCATAATCTCTTGCTCTTGTGATGAATCTAAGTCGTGCACTATGACTAAGGCGTCCCGAAACGCCGGAAGTGTTAATTCTTCGGTATCGCTTATTGCTTTTTGAAGTCCTGCCCGGACAGATTGTTGCTGTTCAATACGGGCATCCAATTTATCCTGCCATTCCCATAATACATTCTGTGTGGAGCGCCATTTCTTTAAAGGTCGCTCAACACTTTTTTCTACAAGGAAGAATTCAGGACTAAGTATCAAATCTTGTTCTTTTTCCTCTTCAAGCCAGTGATAACACCTACTATTTTCCTTCCATACCTGTAATAAAATAGCGTCTACATCGTCCCATTCTTCCTCAAGAATTGGTTCATTTTGTCCGATTAGTTTTCTTATACTAAGCAAGGTTGCAAAAGCAGCACGTGAGAGGCTTATTTGTTGTAAGTAGGGATCAATAATATAACCGTTTTGTTCATCTACCGCTAATGCTTCTAATTCTTCGCCTGTTATGTGAACAATCATTTTCAGGATATTATTAAAACCATTTAATTCTCTTGTATTTTTAATAACTATGAACCACTTTTTTATCTCTTCTTTTCTTTTTTCCCAAACATCAAAAGCAAGATCGGCATTCATAGGATTTTTAATATCCGCCAGTCCGATAATATCCGGATCAATAATAGGTCTTATGTTTCTAATATTTAAGGCATTCTGCCACTGAGTTCTTTGGGCCACTGAAGAACGCCATTTAGGCAACCTTGCTTTACAGGCGAACCAGTAAAAGATTCCATTATTCCTGTCATTTTCTTTCTCCAGCCATTCAGGATATTTTTGTTTTTCCTTTTGGGCAGATGTCAATATTCGTACAAATTCTTTCTGTTCTGATTCACTCGGTTTTTTGGTAACATCGTCTCTTTCAAACTTTTCAATTAGAGCCATTAATCTAATGAAATCTTCAATTGTCAAGAAGAGATCTTCTATGATATTTCGTTCAGCAACAGTCACTTCTCCTGGTTCAGAACTGGCCAGATAGTTTTTCAATTCCTCAAGATTGTGAGGAAGCTCTAACTCATCATCCTGATTTTTATTTCCAAGTGCAATAAGCAGAGCATTTTTATAATCTGGCAAAATATCCTTCAGTTTTTCAAATATAGTAATTAATTCCTCTTTACGAAGTTGCCATAATTCCCTGGCACGTTTACCGGCTTTGCGTTCAGGTAAGTCGTTCAAGTTTGTTTTTTCAGGATCTATTAGCGGTTCCTCGTTTAAATGCATTGGCGGCCATGGGCCAATTGTGGGTTCTTTTGCTGATATCCAGAAATCATCAGGCGTAAGTTTGATATTTTTGTTATTCTCTTCTTCTTTCCAATAATCAAAAAATCTGTTTTTCTGGGCTTGTATAAGAATAGATCTGAATTCATACCATTCCTCGTCGGTCAGTCTCTCATTTTGTGGATCATTCATCCATGCGTGATGTTTATTCTTTAATTCTATTAAACGACAAAATGCATCCTTTTGAAGAAGCAGATCTTCTTTTATTTGGTTTTCAGCATCTTTGATTTCTTGATCATTGTTACTATTTAACTTCCGGAAAAGTGTATCCAGATCGTTAATTGTGGTTGTGTTTTTCCAAGGAATTTTTGAAGTAGGATTATAATAAACTGACACATACATTGAATTCAGAATGCGTTGAATATTTGGTGCATTCTCACTCCTAACAGTAGTTTTCAAATTTTTCAGAGTTTTAAGGCGCCGATCAATCCAATTGCGTCTTTTTTGCCAGAGTTGGTAAGAATTATTATTTTTATTAGATGAGCTTAGGATTTCATTAACGATCAAGTGTTCAGGCTTAAAATTGGATAGGTACCTGAAATCATCTGGCCCAATCACGTCAGGGTCAATAATAAGTTGATCGTCCGGCAGGTTGTTATCCAGCCAATCTTCTTTTTGCCAGGTATTGTAAAGATAATCAAGGCGCCATTTTTCCAGTTTTGAGACAGGTAGTGATGCTAAGGGATCTTGTCGACCAGGATCAGTATCAACCAGTCCGAAAATATTCTGAATTTTTTGTTCCGTAAGATCATCCGGATGTATTCTTAATTCATCAAGGCGAGAGACGTCATCTAATGCCAACTTGTTTGCAATATCCTGTTTTTCTTCATCATCAGCCATACGACTAAGCCGAATTTCTTCCAGATTAGTTCCAATTCTCATAAGCAGTGTACGGTATGCTGACAGACAATAATTTTCTTCTGCAGCTTGTAGTTCTTTTTGCTTTTTCTCAGGTAGATTTATCAGGCTTATACGTTCGCGAAGTACTTCGATGGCAATTCGTGCTTGTCTTACTTCTTTCTCAAAAGATTCACCGGAAGCAGGCAGTTGATCAAAGGGCTGATGGAGATAGAAAGTGAGATCAGAAATCTGTATGTTATCTTCATTATGGGTAACATTATCGAGTGTATAGCGCAATAAATCAGCCAGATAGGCCAAAGGACTTACAGCAGATTCGCTGTCATTGCATTTACAGGTTTGAGTGGGAGCAAAGTTAAAAGTAGCATTCAAACCATTTGAGTAACTGTTAGCTGAATCTGCTGCAATGCCTGTAGCAATATTATTAAGATATGCAGTTTGCTTTAAAGCCTTATCCCAAAGCAGTGTCGCCTTAGAATTGCCTAAATCAGTTTTCATATCAGATATAAACTTGCTGCGGGATTTCTTTGCGATAGTGAAAGGTGCATTATATCTCTTATTAATTAATTTATTATTGATGTCTATATCATTTGATAAAACATCCAGGAAAGTATATGCCTCTATATTTTCAATTAATTTTCTATTTTTAATTTTTCCTTTTTTAATTAAGTTATCTGGTCCCCCATTTTTAAGTAAATCATAAAAATTATTTATCTTCTTCTTCTTTGTATATTCATGAGCTGCCTTTGGCAAATTAAGTGATGAAATAACATCAAAATAATATGCCTCTGCCGGCATTTTTTTTCTTACGGCTTCTTTAACTTTTTCAATATCATTTAATTCTTTACGAGTTATTTTTATGCCTGAATCTTTAACAGTTTTTTCTACATCCTCAGCACTTGTTTCAATAATGGTTTGTGGTTCAATATTTTTTATAACAAATGCATGTGCTATTGGAACCGATACATGCTCGAACTTTGTCCAGTCGGCGATATCTTTCATTAGTTTTATTTTTTTTATGTCAATCCCAGTAGCTCTTTTAATTTTGTAATTCTTGCTTTTTATTAATATGTCAAGTGATTTATATTTTTGTTGGAGTTTATGTAACTCTTTATCTTCTAAATTAACAGAACTTGCTATTTCATCTATGATCGTTTTTCTGAAAACAGGTGCTGTAATTCGGTGTTCAGATAATAATGTAGTATCTTTAAAAGGATCTTTTAATGATTTTGCTTTTTTAATGGCCTCTTCTATATAAGCTTGTTCCTTTTCATTTATATCTTCTTCCCGGGTAATTTCTTCAAGTGATGAAATTAAAGATTGATAATCTACTTTTTCGGGCGCATTATTAAACTTAGATAGAAGTCTATTTTTGTATCTACCAGCAAAAGGAACTGCACTCAGACCAATATCAGTAAGCATAATAACTGCGTCATTTTTCCCAATTCCCTTAATTGAGGGAATTTTTCCTTCACCTGGTTTGAGTTTGGCAACCAAGGCTTTAATTGTTTTAACCTTATGGGTTTTGATAGTCTGAGAATGTTTGGCCCAAATGTTTATTTTCGGATTGGTTTCTTTTTCCATTGAGTTCCTCTTTTATAATTTAGGAATAACATTATGATATGCTAAATTTTCACCTGTCGGTGAACTGAACTTTTGCTTACCCCAAAAGCCAGCACTTAGCTGCGTAAGAAATAGAAATCGAAATTTAAAATAAACAGGCAAGAAACGGGGCGGCAACTCAGGGTTCTGAGCGCTTAGGACAGCCGACAAAGCCTACGGGATGCCTCAGATTTCTCCGAGGTGAGCCCATGTCGGCGTAGGGTATGTAACTCTTGACCCAAAAATCCACGCCCCATCACCTATAAGGAGTGTAGCATGAAAAATGAACCCGAAGCAACTACTATCCAGCGCTACATTGCCATTGATCTCCATAAACGATATGTCATGTTAGGTGATCAAAACCGTCAGCAAGAACGGACCCTGCGCTCTTGCACAGGTGTCGGGCGATGGCGGAGCGGAAATCGCTTCGCCCGGAATCCCACCGCAAGGGCGGTGGGGCATCAGCGGGAAGGGTAAGATCCAAACTCCCGTCCCATTCCCCTGTGCTCTTGCCCAGGGATCGGGCGATGGCGGAGCGGAAATCGCTTCGCCCGGAATCCCAACACAAGAGTGTTGGAGTCTCTCAAACCAGCTCTTCCTCAACCCTGGTTTGGAATATAATCCATTGCAACAGAAAGGGGTTTTGGATGAAACGAAAATTTCTCCTCACTTCACTTTTAATTTTATTCCTCGCGGGGTGCGCCTCGCCGCCGGAGATCCAGGTAGCTCCCCTGGATGATTCCCCGCGGCTGGCAATCATCTCCGCCTTTGAACCTGAAATGAAAAAATTGTTAAGTGAGGCCCAGATCAGCGACACCTACACCATCAACGGCCGCAGCTTTCACCTGGGGCAATTGGCGAAAAATGATGTCGTACTTTTCCAGAGCGGGGTCAGCATGGTCAATGCTGCCATGACCACCCAAGCGGCCCTGGATCATTTTAATATCAGCGGCATCCTGTTTTCCGGCATCGCTGGGGGCGTGAATCCCGACCTGAACATCGGTGACGTTGTGGTCCCTTCGCAGTGGGGTCAATACCAGGAAATGTTGTTTGCCAGGGAAACCGAAGACGGCTGGGACCTGGGCTGGCATGGGGAGGAATTTCCCAATTACGGGATGATGTTCCCCCAGGAAGTATCCCTGACGCGGGAAGGGGGCAAACCCGACTCGGAGAAAGGGCATTTCTGGTTCCAGGTTGATCCCGAGATGTTAGCCGCGGCCCGCCAGGCTGCGGATGGGGTTCAGCTTGATAAATGCACTTTTCTTGGGAAATGTTTGGAAGTTGATCCGGTAGTTATTCTCGGCGGGAACGGTGTTAGCGGGTCGACCTTTGTCGACAATGCCGATTATCGCGACTGGGTTTGGGATACTTTTCAGGCTGATGCCCTCGACATGGAGACCGCGGCTGTCGCTCATGTAGCCTACGTGAATCAGGTGCCGTTCATTGCTTTCCGCTCGTTATCTGACCTGGCCGGCGGCGGCTCTGGCGAGAATGAGATTAAGACATTCTTTCAACTCGCATCTGATAATTCCGCCGAAGTTATCCTCGCTTTCCTGCAAGTATGGGGAGAGCGGTAAGCGGGCAGTGGATGGGTTTTATTTCCGAAAAACGGAAATTCGTGGGTTGAATAAATATTGTAGATAATACCAGCCGCTTAATCTGCTTACTACTTACTGATTACTATTTACTTTCTCTTTACCTTCTTTTCTTAAACAAAAAAGGATACCTGTCATAAACATAAGTACCCTTCTATCATGATTATAAGCCCGGCATTAGCGCGAAGGCGATTTCCGATCGCCTATCGCGCAACCCCGAGGTTAAGGACCGAGGGGATAATTCAAACCTGCAGCCTGTCCAAAGGTGGCGGATAACGGCTTTATTCCTAGAGGGCTATATTATTCTTCCATAATTACCAAAGATAATGCTTTTATATCAAACCTTATTAATTATTCATCCATATAATCCGATTAGGTTTTACTTTTACATATATGTTTTCTAAACTATATGTGATAATGTTCTCGTATATCGGAAAAACTAACAAGGAGCAAGAAATGAATACGCATAGAAAGACCTCAATAATTGTGGGAGTACTAATTCTAGTTGCATATAGTGTGATTGGAAGTGGCAATCCAGAAGCAAAAACCTTAGGAATGGTTCTCGAGGTAATTAGTGGTCTTGCAGTCATTGCTATTGCAGTTTTAATGTTTCCAATTTTTAAATTCTACAACAAGAAATTATCTTTTTGGTACATTGTTTCCAGGAGTATTGAAGGTGGACTTTTAGTTGTTACTGGATTTTTATTTTTATCGCATAATACTTTATTACTAGAGTTACATAAAGGAATTCATACAGTGCACGCATATATTTTTGCCATAGCTGCTATGATCTTCTATTTTCTATTGTATCAATCAAAACTCATTCCTCGATGGATATCATTGTGGGGTGTTATTGCAGCCATATTGTTAATACTAGTAAGCCTGTTAGAAGTAACGGGTATTATTTCTGAATTGATAATTTTGAAACTTCCTATAGTTTTGAACGAATTAGTTCTAGCGATATGGCTATTAATCAAAGGATTTAATCCATCCGCAATCGCTTCTGAGTCTGCCGAAGTAGATATGAACTAAGTTTAAATGAGTATAGTTAAAATAAGGAAAGACACCTATATGAAAGCGATTGTATACACCAGCGCAATCGCTTTCGAGTCTGCTAACATATTAATTAAATGAGTGCACACGCTGTAAAAAATAAAATACTCGACATAGCACCCGAGATAAACCTGCTGCGAGATACAAGCAATCCGGCCTATGTTGAATTGCCTTTGGTTAATATTCAGATTAAGTTTCTAATAACCTTGTGATAAGCATTCTTATCTAAAGCACCGATAACCTGGCGGATAAGGGCGTTATTCCTATTCGGCTATATTTTGAATTATAAATATTCAATTATTGAGTAGGGTTAGGTTGCTATTTTCAATCAAGAGAATACTGCCATTTTGAATTCTTCTTTTGGAATTGCACTGGCATTTTTCGCAATGGAAACCATTTGCATATATTTTTCTGACTTATCTTTTTCCGGCAGATCAATATTGTATTTCCAAAAACGCCATGTTGAGGTCAAGATTGCAGCCCATTCAATACACAATTGCAAACTGTCTTTTTCTATCTCTTCTAGCAACCTGATTTCTTGATATCCTTCTATTAAAGCCCTCACTTTTTTAATAACAATATTTGCTTCTTCGGTGCATATTCCTACAACCGCCATCCCCAAATCATAAATCTTGTATATCCGGCTCACGTCTTCAAAATCAAGGATGGCTTTGAGATTCTCATCTTCAAATAAAACGTTATCGCAAAATATATCACCATGAACCAACCCAACTGGTAACTGAGACGGTAATTTCTCTACGATATAACTGTACCTTTGCCCCACCCAGGTTTTATAATTTCGATCAATTTCTCCCTCCATGAATTTAGGATAGGTTATCTCTACATACGAATGTTTATCCGGTAAATAATCCGGTACCGGTATTTCATGCAATTTCGCTATTGCTGTCCCCACTTGTTTTGCTTTATTAACATCTATTTCAGATTCTATATACCCTGTTATATACGGTTTCACCAATACTGATTTTTCTTGATATTTCGTTAGCACTTCGCCATTTGCCATTTTTTGCGGTCGTGGTGCTGGAAATTCGTGTTTCTCCAATAAGGTCAACACTTTACTCATATACGCTGCGCGAATGGGTTCGATCTCAAAAACTGTGAGAACAAACTTTCCCTGATTTGTATTCAGTAAATAATTTGAATTCCCTGCACCTTGTTCTATTGGCTCATAACTGGTTACTAAAAGTTCATATCTCCCCATTATCTCTTGTATTTCATTTTCTAATAGTTTTGTGTATTGTGCCATAAATTAATTTTGTGATCTGAACCCTTCAGATATACCTTTGGCATTTATTTGCAAACTAACGGATGAGCTTCGCGAAGCCTCTACCCTTTGGGTAAAGGGCACCCGCAGCCGGTTAAGGACGGACGACCGGGGACGGGGGACCGGAAAGGTAAAGTCCGGCTGTTGTGTGCAGGTGATGTTGAGCGGATTTTTGGAGACATGTCCAATATCTTTTGGAAATTAGCCAGTTGACACCTGTTTGACCTGCCACTCACAAGAATTGGTTTCTGTGAGCCATTGAAAACCAAGCTTTTCTAAAATGGGGCGGCTCATAGGACTGGCATCTGCGTCTACAAAACGAATACCCCGCCGCCTTGCTTCTTGAACTCGCATCGCAACTAAAGCGGTGAATAAACCACGCCCCCGGTAGCCAGGTAATGTGGCTGCCTGAACAAGACCAGCGAAGTGCCCTTTTTGAAAGAAGCTGATTTGAGCTGTGCTGACCGGTTTGCCATCTATATAGGCTACATAAAGCCCTAAACTTTCAGGGGCGTCTATTAATCGTTTGGTAAGGGACTGAGCCATTGCCGAATAATCACTTTGCCACACTTGGTGACGAATGGCGAGGACATCATCGATTTTGTCGGGATCGCTAATCCGTTGTATATCATGGCAAATCGGTTTCACCAAGACTGGGGGTAAATCTTCGATGTCAAGGATCATAATCGTCTCTGGTTCTTCATTTAGGAATCCGTTTGCGAGTAAACGGTCTTTCAGGTTCGCGGGATTGTCGTGTCGGAATACGACCCAGCTAAAATCGCGCCCCATGCTTTCAAAGTGGGCAATCTGTTCCTGAATGACTTCTTCGACATTAGTAGAGTTCAGGTTGGAATAAATAATCAACCCTTCACCACTGGAAGATATATGCCGCACAAGGTGCGGAGTCTCTTCTCGTTGCATACCAAAGAGACTGACATCTTTTCGATCTTGGTCGTAAAGGTCCAAAATGTGCTTGGGGTCCATAATATTCTCTCAATATAATGATGGTTAAGAATTGGTATTGCCCTATGAATTATTCCGCCCAATGTTAATTATCTTTCAAACGCTGGATAAAAGGATAAATAATTATCCTCCATCGTTTTTGATAACCATTCTTATCATAATCCAGAATTGAATTTATATTGTAGATAATACCAGCCGCTTAATCTGCTTACTACTTACTACTTACTATTTACTTTTTCCCTATCCGCTCCCCTTAAACAATAAAGGGTACCTGGCATCAACACAAGTACCCTCATCTACAAATATTGGCCCGGCAGGATTAATCAGTAAGTAGTGGGTAGTAATTAGTAAGTAGCTATTCGATCTGGAAAAAGTATTCTGTATTCAGTCATCAGTCCCGAAAAGTCTCTCTCCCAATCTGATTACTGATTACTGTTTACTTTCTCTTTACTCTCTTTTCTTAAACAAAAAAGGATACCTGTTATAAACACAAGTACCCTTCTATCACGACTATGAGCCCGGCATTAGCGCGAAGGCGATTTCCGATCGCCTATCGCGCAACCCCGAGGTTAAGGACCGAGGGGATAATTCAAACCTGCAGCCTGCCCAAAGGTGGCGGATAACGGCTTTATTCCTACTAGGACATATTTTTTTATGTTTTAACTATCGCAAAGCTATGTAGGCAAAAACAATAAGTTCTGCATAAATTACATCAATTGTTTTAATTTTCCAATTTATTTGATAGAAAATAGGGGTTATTGGATCTCATTTGGTACTTTATTTGTTCTTTTGCCTATACAAATAAATTATGATGGTGAAATGGGTCTATTTTGAGAAAGGTATCCTCCAATTATTCCCTCTCTATTATCTGGGAGAGGAAGACCATCGATTTCTATATTTACGTTACTTGTTTGAATGTTTAATTGCCCAGTAATGTAGCTTGGAGGGTGGACTTGACTTGCACTAATAATCCAAGGAGAAAAAACTCCTTCAAATTGTTCAATGTCAGGTGGCATTGTAGGAGGAGGGTCGTTTTTATCAGCTATTTGAATAATCATGCCTGTTCGCTCTAAAATATTCGAAGATGGTGGTAATCTTCTATGAATACGATTGGATGATTTTCGATAGGTGATATAGACCTGCGGATTAGTGTAACAATTCATCCTAACACACATACAGTCCTCACCGATTGTATCTTGAGTTTTGGCCAAACGTCTTAATTCATTTACAACTGCTAATTCAGCGGTCTGTTCATTACCAGATTTATATTGATTTGTAATTGCTTTAATAATTTTCTGCCAATCTTCTTCTTTTACTAAAGCTCCGACTGAACCGTAAGCCAATTTGTTTTGTGGCAAATATCGTGGTAAGTTAATTCGTATTATTTCAAATGGTTTGTATATATCTTTTGAGTAATTAATCAGATACCATAATATTGGAGACGGTTTTTTCCTATTCTTCGGCCATTGCCAGCCACAGATAGCAATTTCAAGATTACAATCCCTTTGTTCTTTAGGTAACTGCGGCCATATCCTTTCCAATATATTTGCTAGTTTTTGAATAGCTAACCCAATATCCGGCCAATTATTGACTAATCCATGACAACTATCTTGACCTTTACCAAGTTCATGACCGCGTAGGATTTCAGCTATCCATTGATCAGTTGGTTTGTCATCAATATATGCGGTTCCCGCATAGGAGATTGACACAATTCCATTTCTTGGAATAAATACGATCGTTTTATTTGAATCTTTATCGAATGGATTGCTATGTGATCCAGTTTTTTGCGATAGCAATCTATCGCCAATCTGAAAAGCCCAGTTATTTACTAGGAAAGATATATGTAAAGTCATTTATATAGAGTGATGGTATTTGTTTTTTTTAAGATACGATGTTTATTTATATTTCAAATGGAGGATATATGAATTAGTTGGAATCTGTGTATATGAAAGATCAAAGGAAGGTAATTGTATTTAATATGTTTTGATAACTACTCCTATCATAAACTAATTTGCGGCCTATACTGAATTTCAGCATCCAATCGCCCAATCCTGAGGTTAAGGACCGAGGGGAGAACCTGCAGCCTGCGGCTTGGCGGATAAAGGCATAAGTTCAGTTCGGATACATATTGCAATTATTCGATTTCACTATCATCCGTCGTTTCAAATATCCATGAGGGGATATCATCCTCGGGTTTATGCATATAATCTCTTATGACTTTTTCGATAAAACTAGTTGTTCCTTTTCCACGTAGTAAATCCCTAACTTCTTCAGCAGGCATACCCATTGCCAATCTGCTCCTTATGAATGCTGCAATATTACTAGGAGGCCAACCATCATCCATGTATTTACTTCGAGCAACTATTTTTTCACTTCCTTCAATACTGCGAACTCTGCGATTTAATGATCTAACTGTGCTCAGTACCTCAGATAAAATATCTTCATTCGTTCTCGTTGGCGGATCTTCACCAATGGGGATATCTTTCAATATATCTGTAAATTTCTTTTCAAATTGAGGCCAATATGTTTCAAATACTTGTTTTAGAACATCATCTTTTAATGCTTGTTCATTTAAAGAAGAGTTAAGTGTTCGAACTAAATTAAAAATGCTGTCCTTTTCAGGTTTTGAATGATTAAATTGTGCTAAGGGATTACCTACATCTCCAGGTTCAAGATCGATTAACAATGTACATACTCTAGAACTTGATAATCCTTTCGCTAATGCTCCGGCCTCAAAAAGAATCCATGGTGCATTTAAATTCTCCTTGGTGAGACATACAATACCCAAATTAATCTCTTTCAATTGATCTGATAGTTCTGAAAACCAGAGAGCACCACGGTCAATATCTTTACTTGATAACCAAGGACGGATGAATTGAATAACGCAACTAATCCATTCGTCAAGTAATTCCGCAACAGCTTTACTACGTTCACCTGACCAGCTGATAAAAACTTTCATGTTGAGATCTCCTAGGGTTTTAATAATCTTCAATATCATAGTGGGGGGTTATTTTTATTCATCAAATATGCCATCCCGTGAGTTTCAATATCTACATTTATCTATCAATGTTAGAGTTACCCTTTCCCGTACCTCCAACGTATTTGACCACAATGGCATTGAACAGCCTTAGCAGTCGGAGAATCTGCATACCAAATCCCTTTTTTGCATTCAGGACAATAGAAAAACGAAAGAGCGGTCTCACAAGTATTAATTAGTTTTATGGCTTCTGGTTTAGCTGTGTCAAATGTGTGCGAAGAACGATTTGCCCAGGAGATAAGTAATTTGTCAGCATTAATTAAAGCATCTATAGCCTTCGTAAAAGGCTCGAATTTTCCATTAACTTTTATTTGAAAACATTTATTACCGTCCGATATAAATCTTTCCAAGAATTCATGAGCCAAACGCCTATCATTCTTATGAGCTCTAAGATATGGAAGCTTTATTTGTAGTCGTTCTGCTATCATTGAAAGCTCAATGTCCATTATTTTCCGGGCATCATTTCCGGCTGAGTCGGGACGATTATCTAAATGAGCTCTTGCGTCATCGAACGATGTATCTTTTTGTGACCAACGTATGCCAATTTCAGGTGATTCATATGGCATTAGAGTACGGAACACCCAATCTTTTTGATCAAGTTGTTGTCGAAGTTCTGTATACCATTCACGATCATGAGTTAAAAGAATTACCTGTTTTTCTTTAAATTTCTTTTCTAAGAGTTCAACAATCATTCCGCGATGGTTTCTATCCAAGCTAACAACTACATCATCTAAGAATAATGGACTATCATTATCGTCTTCATGTAATGACATAGATAAAAATATGCATAATCCTAGACTATTCCTATAGCTCTCCGAAAGAGTAAGTCTTGGAGACTCTTGTTCAACACCATAAAATGTCAACCCAATATCTATTGCTTTTTCAATATCATCTGGCAAATATAGATGGACATCTTCAATCTCTTCATCTGGATGTAGGATATTCCACATAGATTGAATGGAGGATGAAACCTTATCAATTGAACTTTTTGAACGATTTTTTATCTCAGATCGAACTCCGTGTTCAATTTTATCAATAAATGTTATTAGGGCATTTATCCGTGCAAGATATTTGGATAATTCTTCCCCTTTGATCACAGATTCACCTACTTCAATTGTTTCCTTATCTTTAACTAGCTGTTTAGCCTCAGCTGGAATATCTTTTGTGTCAGTACTTGCTGTAGCTATTATCGGCAAAACAGATTTTTCAAAATTAACAAGATCTTCTTCACTAAATTTTTTTCGGATATCTTCAGCGTTAAGTTTGTCAACGTATTCAATATTAATTGAATATTCACCATCAATGAGATTTTTATGCCACTTTTTTAATTCATCCTTATCGAGGTTCGTTTTTAGTAATTTTGTGCCGTCACTTAATTTTCCCAAATACGATTTTTTCAAATCATATGAGTTGAGTATCTCTTGAAGTTTTGACTGTTCAGAATTTACATGTTCTCTAAAGTTGTCTACTGAAATAGAGCGACCACATGCTGGGCAGTCCACTTTATCTCCTTCGATCAATTTATCAACAAATAGGACAGTTGATTTTAACACTTCAAGTTTTTCAGATATTAAAGGTTCTACAGTGGCAACTAATTTGGCATTTGCAGACCTAATTTTCTTAATATATTGTTTTAATTTCAAATTTGATATTGATGTTAAGGCAATATGGCGTTTTTGTTCTTCTGATAGGCCATTTATCTCATGAATATAGTGGGGCACGACAACAAACCGCGAAGACGATAATGATAGTCCATTAATCTTCTTATCAATTTCTTTCCTAGCATCACGACAAAGATCCAAAGGGTTTTTTTCAGATTTGGAATCTTCGCAGTAGGCATTGTGTATATTTTTTACATTGTTAGCAATCTGCTCAAAATTATCCTGATTAAATATTTCTTCCTTTTTCGTAATAATTTCTTCAAACTGTGTTGTTTTTTTATCCAGTTGGCTTTGTAATTTTATTGATTTTGAAACCTGCCTTAAATTCTCTGCTATTATTTCTAAGTCATGTAAACCCAGTAGTGGCAGAAGAGCAGAATATTTTCCTCCCTTCGTTTCATGAATAAAATTTGAAACTTCATCCTGCCTTAATAAAGTGCGTTTGCAATTCCATGAACTGATATCTACAGAGACACTCTTTAAGATAGAAGAAGAACCGTCATTGGCAATTTCAACCTTTGTTTCAGAATTATCACTAAATAAAATTCCCAACTCGGCTGTGCAATTTGATGGCTTATGTGTATTAATAATCGCGGTTTGTTGTCGTGCCCCACTATATTCATGAGATAAATGGCCAATCTTACCTTTATTAACCAAATACTCTACAGCATCAATAAATGATGATTTTCCAGAACCATTCAATCCATATACGACCATGGATTTACAATCTGGGATAAGGGATACATTTTCAGAAGCTCCTCTGAACCAAGATAAATTAATAGATTTTATTCGCATTAATCCACATCCGTTTTCTCTGGACTTTTAGTTATTTTGATAATTAGATCATCAGCTAATTCAGTACGTTCTTTTTTTGTAAGATTATGATCTCTTAAGTTTTCCTCTAGAAGTGATAATAACTGAGATGAAATTTCTTCAGTATAAATTTGTTTTCAAGTCGCAAATCATTTATTAGATCTTTTGCCCACTGATCATCACATGTCATGTTTTCACACTCCCTAACTCTCCCTCAAAATACAAAACTTCAATATTATGATAGCTCATTGATGATCTCAGCAGCGTATCCTAGCGTCCGCTGCAGCGGGTCAGCTAAGATCTACCTGAAACTCATCTAATTTACGATATGTTCCTGGATTAATGGACGCCTGCCCCTGCCGCGTTTCAATTGGGCTGCGCTAGCCCCTAGCGCACCATAGATTTTATAAACCAGGGGTAAATTAATCAGGAATCTGGAAAACCTTTTCCCAGGTGCTGACTACCTGGGGATCGAAGTGAGTCCCGGCTTGCTCGCGGATATACTGGTGTACTTTGTTTTCTGGCCAGGCTTCCCGGTAGGGGCGAGGCGAATTCAAGGCATCACAGACGTCAATCACGGCAAAAACCCGGGCTTCTATCGGTATCCTGGTCCCCTTTACCCCCTCCGGGTACCCGCTTCCATCCCATTTCTCATGGTGTCCATAGGGAATGAGAAGAGCAGGGCGCAGGAATTCTATTGGCTCGAGCATCTCCCGGGCGTATCCCGGATGTTTTCGCATCAAGATCCATTCTTCTGCAGATAAGGGCCCTGGTTTATTGAGAATCTTGTCCGGAACACCCAGCTTCCCGATATCATGCAGTAATGCCCCTCGGCGGATGTGGACGAGCTGCTTGTCCGGGATGCCGACCGCCTGGGCGAGTTTCAGGGCTCTCTCCACGACTCGCTGGGTATGCCCCTCCGTGCTTCTATCTCGCAGGTACAAGGCGCGAACCCAGCCTTCCAATGTGGCCTGGTAGGCCTGGTCGAGCTCCAGGTTTGTGCGGCGTAAATTCTCCACCAGGGCAGCGTTATCTATCGCGATAGCTGCCTGCGTCCCAAACGTGTTTAGAAACTCAAACCATTCATTGTCAACGCGGAGCGGTTTCCGGTGAAAGACTTCCAAAACTCCCTGGATTTTCCCTTTGGCGATGAGAGGGACCCCATAATAAGATTGAAACCCTTCTACTGAAAACATTCCTCCCCGGACCAGCGTGGGGGCATCTTTCTGTAAATTAGGAATCGATACCAATTCGCGTTTTTGCAGTACCCGCCAGACCAGGCCTTCCCGGGTTTGAGAAATTCCCATCTGGGGTTGGTAGCGGCGGAATCCCAGGCCTTCCGCATAAGTCGGCTGCTGCGTGTCAGGATCGATAAGAAAAATATCAGCCGCGTCAACATCCAGCTGTGACACAACTTGTTCAAGAATGATGTGCAAAGTCAGGCTGAGATTGAAACTCCCGGAAATTGCCTGGTCAATAGAGTGCAGAGCTGCGATGCGCTCCAGGTGACGCTGGGTGAGTTCGTGCTGTTTTGCTCGTTGTAAGGCACTGGCAGACATCTCCGCGACACCTTGGATCAGTTGGGATTCTGCTGCGGAAAAGGGCTTATGACGCCCAACCCAAAGGGCACCGAGGGTTTCATCATGAGCAATCAATGGGGAGCCATAAATAGGGGAAGGACCCGGGCTCTGAGGAAAATAATTTTCAATAAATCGGTTGTTGAGGTTAAGATTATTGATTACCAGGGGATCAGTCAGTAATCCTGTGATGGGTTCGTTATTTTCACAGATCTGGTCCCAATCTCCCCAGGAGAATATTAATTCATAGGGACCCCCTGGCGGGGAGCCTACGACTAACGCTGCCTGGTTTATTCGCAATAGTTTTTGCAGCTGCTCGACAATCAGGGAGGGCATTTCCCCATGCGTCCGGGCTTTTCTGAGCGCAGCAGCAGTAGCCATTAATGCTTCCTGGTACCAGAGCTGCCGCTCGGGTGAACTATCAAAGGAAATGCCGATTACACCTTTGAGGTTTTTCTGGGTTCCCTGGAAAGGATGGAATTGGTATTCCCAAATACGCTGGCCGTGATTAATGAGGGCCCTGCTTTTTTCCCCGGACAGGGCCAGGCGGATGCTGTCAAGAACCTCTGGATAGTCAGCATATACCTTGAATATTGATCTGCCAACTACTTCGCCAGGCAGAGTGTTCAGGCCAGAAAGGACATCTCCTTCAATATATTGAAAGATGCCTTTATGATTAATTATCCAGATCGTAACCGGCGCACCCACAGAGAACAAAGAGGATGTGGTCAGGGGGGTGCTAACAGGAAGCCGGTTCTGCTTCGAGGACAACTGCGGGTTGGTTAACAGGGATCCAGTATCCGATACCATGAGGGGTTTTATCCTCCAGATAAGTTGTTATCTGTAGAGCAAATTCACTTAAGTTTTTGGCTTGAATGGAAAGAACCAGGCTTTTTTCATTATGATCAAGAGCAAATTCCTCGCCATAGTACCCTTGAGCAAGGGCTTCTGCTGGACGTGTTAGCAGTAGATCCCGAAAACCCTGGTTGATTACAGCGGCTGCCAATAAGCGGCTGATACCACCAGAAGGATTTAAAGTATTACGTCCATTTTGTTTGTTAATGCTGGTTGGGGAAAAGTATCTTGTTTGCATAGTCAGTTCCTCTTTTTTTATGGTGTGAAAATGAGATATCGACAATTTTTTTAGCCAGGAGATAATTCTTGTGGGTTTGGTTTAGCTGGACTTTCAACGGCAAGAAGCCAGAATACTCCCAGTACAATCAATAGATCACCGGGACTTAAAGCTCGAGTCCAGGGGAACCACGCTGGCAGCAAAATGGAGTCAGATAAAAAGGCTAGGCGCGTATCCTCGTAAAGCAGGAGAATATTTTTGCTCATTCCGGGCCGGGATCCAATTTGCCACACAGATGGAGAGACTTCAGGATAGAGGGCTTGGGCTGTTTCCGGCGCCAGCGGCATTAAACCGCCATTAAGGATGATCACCAGCAGGTTCAGGATTAATCCCAATCCTAATATCCGGAAACCGACCAGGTCCCGGTTAAACCAGACGAAACCCAGCAACAGGAGTTGAGAGATCACCAGCACTGCTGAAGCCCATGTATCAGAAAACCATCCCGCAGTGTAGGGAATTTGGAAGATTAGAAGCTGTGGGGCTACAGCAACCAGCACCAGCCATGTCCTGGATAATTCTGGTACGCGGTAAGGCTTCCTTACAATCCAGGACCGGACCAGACCGGTTAACCATCCAGCGGCTATGGCCAGGACCAGGATCATTTAGAATCCGCCAACCCCGCCGGACATACCAGGAGCTCCTGCGCCGAGAACCAACATACTCAGGGTCAATAAGACCAGGAAGGTCTGAACATGGCGCCGGTTAACTTTTCCAGCAGACAGGGAATATTTTTGGATTAAGCTCTTCATTTTAACCACCTTTTACTTGGATAGGGAATAGGAGGGGGAAATTATCAACAATTCAGGACCTGACCAGACCGGATAACCAACCGGCAGCTATGGACAGGACCAGGATCATTTAGAATCCACCAACTCCACCGGACATTCCAGGAGCTCCTGCGCCGAGAACCAACATACTCAGGGTTAATAAGACCAGGAAGGTCTGAACATGGCGCCGGTTAACTTTGCCCGCAGACAGGGAGTATTTTTGGATTAAGCTCTTCATTTTAACCACCTTTTACTTGGATAGTGAATAGGATAGGGAAATTATCAACCTCAGAGGTCTCCCTAAGTGGCTCTTTCTGAGCCTCTTGGAGGTTTTATTTGACGAGAATTCCAATTTGGTGGATAAACTGCAGGTCAGATCATCAGTTGTTGATAGAGAAAACAGGTCTCTTCCGAAGGCTCTGCGTCCAGGTCCTGGGCCAGGGCTTTTTGGCACTGCTGAAAAGCAAGGGTAATCCCGGATCGATCACCTTGAGCCGCGTGAGAGCGCATGGCCAACCTCCAGGCTGCTTCCTGGCTCGGAACACTTTGCAGCAGCAGTTCGCTTGTTTCCAGGGAGGCTCCAAACAAACCCCGGTTTAGCTGAAGCTCTGCAAGGGCAAGCATGGTTCTTTCATAGCAGCGGTACAGTCGGTAGCGTACGGGTTCCGCCCAGATTCCTTCCAGGGCAGCAGCAAAAGGACCCTGGTAAAGATCGGCTGCTCGCTGGAGAGCCTGGATTTTTATCTCCGGATCAGCTTCCTGTTCTGCTTGATTAGCAGCTGACTGGAATTCCTCAACATCGTAACGGAAATTATGGGCTCGATTAAAATGGTACAGACGAGTAGGCTGATGGTACAGAACCGAATCCTTTCCAACAGCCCTTCTCAAGCGGTAGAGAGCGTTTTTAAATTGTTTCTTCAGCTGTTCCGGCTCGCTGTCTGGCCAGAAAACCACACAGATCTCTTCCCGGCTTGCTCCCTCTGGCTGGCTCAGCAGGTAAAAGAACAGCTCCCTGACAGTCTTTTGTTTTGTCCATTCCGGGACAGAAATCAGCTCACCATCCCGTTTTACCTGGGCTCGCCCCAGGCCAGAGATGTCCAGGGTGGGACTCTGTGAGGTGTGATAAGGAAGACGGTTAAACTCCATGGATTCCAGCAAACCAGGCAAGCGGATTTGAAAATCTTTAATAGCCTGGATTAGATCATTGATAAAAAGATCAGCAGGGAAGTGATCCTCGAGGGAGGACAAGAAGTCCAGCTGATCGGCGAGGACAGGGACTAAAGGTTGAAGTGTACCTAAAGATTGAATGATTTCCTCAGCGCGGTTTAACTGACCCTGTGCATTCGAAACAGATCCCCTCAAGTGTTCAATCCCGGCCAGGTAAATCAGGGCGATGGTGGTTTCCACCGGCATATTAACCCGGGAGAAGATTTCCTGGGCAGCATTGAATTCAGTTGAAGCCGGTTCCAGCTGATCTTCTTCCATCAGCAGGCAGCCCCGTTCCAGGTGGTATTTACCCATTTCAATCCCAGAAGGGTTTTCCCCGGCCTGGATTTTTACCGAATCGAGGTACTCCCTGGCACGGCTGTATTCCCCGCTTCTCCTGGCAATAGCGGCCAGCGAAAGCAATAAATAGATCTGTAAATAAACTTCTCCAGCTTCATCGGCGAGTATCCTGGATTCATTGATATACGCTCCTGCTTTTGAGAGCGCACCGAGGTCCAGGGCGAGATCCGCTAAACTGGCCAGGGTGTACGCAGTTCCGCGGAGGTTGCTGGTCTGCCGGGCATATTCCAGAGCCTTTGTAAACCAGCCGAAAGCTCCCAGGTAGTCACCGGAAAGATGATCCAGAACCCCAAGGTTGTTGCACAGGCCGACCAACTGGCTGAGGTTTCCCAATTCTTCCCAGAGATGGTGAGCCTGGCGGTAAAGTGAACTTGCGGCCGGGTAGTTCCCCTCGTTCATTTCCAGGAAACCCAGGTCCATCTCCACCAAGGCCGCGTTCTTGTGATCATCTTGATCGAGATAATTTTTCAGGGAGCGTTCCAGGTGAATTTTTGCTTCCTGAAAATTTCCCAGGTATTGTTGATTTATTCCGATTTCCCGATTCGACTCTGCTTCCAGGGTTCTTCCATCCGGGGCTTTTTTTGACAGGTCAAGCGCCAGCAGCGCATCATTAAGACCCATTTGGTAGTCCCCCAGCAAGCGGTAGAAAGCAGCCCGGCGGGTGAGCAAGAGTTCGAAAAGGGCAGGGTCTTCTTGCGGGGATTGCCCTTCCAATGCCCTGTTTATCATCCGCAGACCGGACTCGGAATCTCCCCTCATGCTGGCAAGCGATGCGCGATATACCAACAAGCCTGGGTTGTTATCAACCATGGTAGGGGGAAGCTCATCCAGCCAGGAAGCCAGCAAAGTAATCCGTCCGCTGTGGACCAGGGCAGCGCTGGCGGACTCAATAAAATCCTCCGTAATTTGTTCATCACCAAGCTGGGTGCAGGCAGCGTAGGCTTTTTCCCACCAATGGTGTTCCGCGTAAATATCTACCAGCCTGCGAAGCAGCTCTTTTGCCTGATCAGGATAGTGCTGGTGGAAGTGCTGCTGCAAAAAGTCGCGGAAGAGATGATGGTAGCGGAGCCAGGTTTCACCGTTGTCGACAGGCTGAACAAAGAGGTTTTGCTGCAGCAGCTGCTGGATTAGTTCCTGCCAGTTTTTTCCCCTAACAGGATTGCCCAGCGCTTGCTGGCAGAGGGATGTGTTAAATTCTTCCAGCAGGGAAGAGCGGAGCAAAAAATCCTGCATATCAGGCGGCTGCTGATTCAGCACCTGCTGGGCAAGATAATCATATAGATCAACTCCTGCTGCGCGGGCTGCGCGGCCGTGATCTGTTAACCCCTGACCTGTGGTTTCGGCAGAGAGCAGCAGTCCCGTGATCCAGCCCTCGGTTTCTTCCGCAATTCTTTCTGCTTCTTGATCGCTAACTTCTTGCTGGTAATTGTTACGAAGCAAGGTTTTGATCTCATCCGGGTGAAATGCCAACTCCTCAAAGCTCAAACCCTTCACCTGAGAGCGTCCGACCATCAAGGGCAGATCAGGGAGGCTGAGCAGTGAGCGGGAGGCGATTACCAGGTGGCAGTTTTCATCCATTTCCTGGGCGAACCGGTTGATGAACTGATTAATTTCGAGGCTGCTGTCGATCAAATAGAAATCATCCAGCACAAGGGCAAAATGCTCTTGAACATGATCGTAAAGGTCGTTGATGATAGTACGCAGAACCTGCGCTTGATCAATTTCACCTCCGCCAAGGTTATTGATCAAGGATAAACTTGCCCCTCCAAATTCCGGGAATTGCTGGTGGATGGCAGCGATAAAATAGTTAATAAACCGGATAAGGTCTTTATCCAGCGGGTCCAGCGCCAGCCAGCAGACAGGATATTCCACCTGATGAGCCAGGTCCACAAGCAATGAAGTTTTTCCATAGCCTGCCGGGGCAGCAATCAAAGTCAAGCGGTATTCCAGAAGGTCATCCAGCATGCTTAACAGCCGCTGGCGGCTGAGCAGGTCATGCCGCCGCCTGGGGAGGATAACTTTTGTCCGGGTGATGGTAATGCTCATATAATTTCAGATTCCGAAAAACAGTATACAGCCAAAGGTGGGTGTTTATTGATTATATATCAAGAACCAATAATTGCCTGAAAAGGTCGATTCTCCACGCCGGACACCAGTTGTCAGTAATCAGTGATCAGTATTTTTTTTCTTATGCTCACCCTGTCTCTCTGCCACAAAGTCTCCTTGTCACCATGCAGGTGGCGCCAAAGGTGCGTCGCTGGGTTGTCCTTTTCGGTTCTCCGTCCCCGGTCCTCGGTCTTAACCGACTGTCAGGGGGAGCGTGGTTTATCCGGCATTTTATCTAGGGAAGAGAGACCAAATCACATTTGATCGTTTCACTGATGCTGTTTACCTGGTCTCGAGCCTTGTTGGTTGCTTTACGGCTATAGTCACTATCATCTGAATTATTAACTTCAAGATCCACTTCAATGACCGCTATAGCGCGGCATACATCTCCAATAGTTCCTCGCTCTAAGGCAGCATTTTCAATAATCATTGTAGAAATAATTACCTCAGGAACAAATTCTGTAAGTGTATTTGAAAACTCTCGAAGTTCATTAATTTGACGTATTACAGATCGAGGAACCGGGTCGTTTGCAGAATAGCTCTTGCTGCAGCCTGCGACAAATACAATTATCAAAATCAACAATATAAAGGAGCCCAACTTTTTATTCATTTTTACCTCTCCTCTTATCTTGTATTCGCGAGACGCATTGTGACAACTGGTTCAATTTTAGTATAGCATCACAAGTGCCGTTATTTTTAATAATATTGAAAACCGTGACTGTTTGCCAGGGATGATAGATGTGTTACTTAGGGGGACCACCAGGGAATATAAAAATCCACCCTATTCGGGTGGATTCATGTGTGGGCGGTATTGGACATCTGCAGGAAGGGGAAAATCCATTCCGGGATCCCGTTCTCCTGTGCTCTTACACAGGGGTCGGGCGAACCGGCTGTCCCGCTGGATCAACCGGGAGCCTGCTGAATCCAACATCCGAATGCTCATCTTTGTGATATTTGATTCGCGGTTTTCTAAAGCGGACTGCACCTCTCGATACCGCATAGTTTGTTTGATTTCATCTTCCCTGTGTTGTCTTTAGATAGTAAACACCCCGATCAAGTATGGTGCCAGAGCTAAGATCGCCAGCATTGAACGACCTCGATGGTTGTCTTTCTGGCTGTTCCATCTGAACAGGTAGATTGCCAGACCTAAGGCGACCAAACCCCCGAGAAACAAAACCCATACGGATAACCAGGCGTTAAAATCCGCACCGAAACCCATAGCCAATCCATTGAATGCATTCATGGCGTGAGTGGCAGGCAGCAGCAAGGAAACCTTCTGGGCTGTCGCTGGCAGCATACTATAGGGGAACATCAACCCACCGATCAGCATAGATGGTAGAAATACAGCTTGAGACAGAAGCACAGTGATACGTGAGCTGGCTGAGATCACTCCGATCAAGACACTCAGGCCGGAGCTTGCAAAGGCGAGCGCCATGAATACTACAAAGAAGCTAAACCAGTTGGTAGGTATTGGGGCATTAAATAAGAGCGGCGCTGTGGTGATGATGATCGCAGTCATGATCGTCAAATGAAGCATAGTGGTCAAAATGGGGATGATCAAGATCGAAAATCTTGGCACACCGTTTATCTTGTAGCTGCGGTAGATACCTTTCTCACGGGCATTTACCAGTGGGTCCGGGACACCTAATAAAGTAGCAGCCAGCACGGTAAAAGCCGTCATCGCGGGCACTAAAACTTCTTTGAACATTGGATTGATCTCTGCCATGATGAAACCCATCATCAAATAAAAACCTAATGGAAATAAATAATTAAGCATGAGCAGGTTCTTGTTTCGAATGCCTGTAAGAAACTCAAAAGTGAAATGTTGTCTAAAAGCGTTCATTATTTTACTCCTTTGGCTGTGATCTCCAGGAAACGATCCTCCAATGAGGGACGTTCAACCCGCAGATCGATGAGGGTGTCTTGTTCGGATTGGATATGATCGATAATTGCGGCGATTGTGGCGCCAATATCATCGCTGTAATAAATATCGTAATCCTCTTTTGTGGCATGTTGGCTAACAGCCGGGAGACTGGAGTTGTGTTTTGTCAGCGAATTATCAGTGGTACGGACTGACACTTTGGTCAATTGCTTGCCAGTGGCAGTAATCTCTAAAGGTGTCCCTACAGTGGCCAGCATACCGTTGAGCAGGATAGCGATCCTGTCCGACAATTCTTCTGCTTCGGCCATATCGTGGGTAGCTAAGATGATGGTTGAGCCTGCAGCTTTCAATTCTCGCATCAAATCATGCAGCTCAACCCGGGTTGCAACATCCAGCCCGGCGGTTGGCTCATCCAAAAAGAGCACTTGCGGATCGTGGGCTACTGCAAGAGCCAGAGATAGGCGGCGCTGTTGACCGGTTGAAAGTTGACAGAATTGGGTTTTGCGTTTTTCTTGTAAACCCAACCGGTCTAAAAGGTCAAAGCGTGGTTTAACTTTGTGATAGGCGCTGAAGAACTTCATTGCTTCATCGGGGGTGATGCTGTCTGGCAAGCCGGAGGACTGAAGTTGTACGCCAATCACATTGCGCAGTTGGCGAGGGTGTTTTGCGGGGTCGAACCCAGCCACGGTTAAGGAACCACCACTGGGTGCTCGCAGCCCTTCCAGACTCTCGAGGGTGCTCGTTTTTCCAGCGCCATTTGGACCTAGCAAAGCGAAAATCTCTCCTGGTTGGACATCAAAACTAATCCCATCAACTGCCGTAAAATCTCCATACATCTTTTTGAAATCTTTGATTTGGATAATCGGTTGATTCATGACCTACTCCCTTCCTGAATGAATGTTTGAAAATTGTTATTCATAGTCTAGTGGAATATGGAAGTTTACACATCGTCCGAGAAGGCAAGCTTGGTTGTACTTTTGGACAATGTACTTATAGTCGATGCCAGGAGAGACAAAAAGAGATAAAATAAAATCAGGTAATCTTATGAGAATAAAAACAGTGCTCTACATTATCAGAGATTTTTTTTCTATGCCGGATGAGAGCATGGACGAAGAGTTTCAGTTTGCACGCCCTTTCTATATTATATTGATACTAGTGCTGGTGTTTGTTTATGGCTTTGCTTTATACACTCAACCTGAACTTCGAACAACCTGGTGCTTTTTAGGTTTAACTTTCCTGATGGCTTTACATATTATTTTACATTTGCGGAGCATTGTGCTGGTAAAGCGCCCCGGGTGGGATGTGGCATATGTTTTGGTGCAGTCTGTAATTACATTGTTGATTGTTTACATGCTTAAGGAAATGAATTTGGCTATTGGAGTGGTAGCAGCCATGATCGGTGAATCTGTAGGGATATTACGAAAGAAGCGTGTGTTATCAGCTTTGGTTTTGATATTCTTACTCACAGGGACGCTCGGCATTTTACAAATGACCGGGCAGAATATCCCAATAATTTTTTGGTATTCCGCCATCTCTATAGTCTTATTCGTAGCGGTCTATGTGGAATTGTACAGTAGGCAAAGCGAAGCCCGCCTGCAGGCCCAGGGATTACTACGAGAATTAGAATTAGCACACCAAAAACTGACCCGGTATGCTGACCGAGTGAAGGAATTGACCTTAAGTGCCGAGCGTGAACGAATGGCATTTGAATTACATGACACCTTGGGACAGGGGTTAGCTGGGTTAGTTTTGCAGTTGGAGGCGGTCATGAACCATTTGGAAAATGATCGAACTGAAAGAGCGGAGGAAATCGTTTTCCAATCTATGCGGCGGGCACGGATAACTTTGGCTGATTCGCGAGCCGTGATCGATGACCTGCGTCTGATGAGGGAGGGGCAAGTCTCATTGAGGGATATGCTCTTTCATCAAGTAGAGGATTTTAAACAAAGCAGTGGGATAAATATTGACGTGGATATCGCCCGTTTGCCAGAAGATTTGGAGCCCCCGGGACTGGTTGTAGAACATGCAAAAAGAATTGTGTCCGAGGCATTATTCAATATTGTCCGGCATGCTCAAGCAGGGAATGTTTCGTTGACCGTAAGGGGCACGGCCGATGAACTAGATATTAAAATCAAAGATGATGGCAAAGGATTTGACCAGGAAAACATCGGTCAGGATGGGCATTATGGCTTATTAGGAATGCAGGAACGTGCCCGGCAGTTAGGCGGGACATGTGATGTTATCAGTCAACCCAATCAAGGGACAGCCATCAAAGTGGTATTTCCCTTGAGCCAGGAAAGTGTGTAAATATGACTGATATGATCAGGATTTTGGTTGTTGATGACCATGCTATCGTACGGGACGGGATTAAATTGATCATGGAGACGGTAGACGAGTTAGAGGTTATCGGAGAGGCTGCGAATGGACGCAAAGGGCTGGAACAGGCCGAAGCCTTGAAACCTGATGTGGTCTTGATGGACCTGCGGATGCCGGAGATGGACGGTTTGACGGCCATTAAACATTTGCGAGAGGATCACCCAGAAATTGCAATCATTATATTAACCACCTACAACGAAGACGATCTGATGTATCAGGGTTTACAGTTGGGAGCACAGGGTTATTTGTTGAAAGATGTTGACCGGCAAACTTTGATACGCACGATAAAAGCAGTGGCTCAAGGTGAGACTCTTCTCCAGCCAGAGATACTTCAGCGTATTTTGAATCAGGGAGGAGCACAACCAAGCGCGGTGAGGGGTAAGGTTGGTTTCTCCAACCTTACCGAACGTGAGATCGAAGTATTGAACGGGGTGGCGGCAGGGGAGCGCAATAAAGAGATCGCCTACCGCTTAGGCATCAGTGAACGGACTATAAAAGCGCATCTGACTCATATATTCAACAAGTTAGGGGTGGATTCGCGGGCAGGTGCTGTGGCAGTCGGGGCAGAGAACGGTTTATTATCTTCTAAAAAGAAATGATCTGAGTCGCGCCATAATCCAAATTGATTGTTCAATAAAATTAGCTGTAATTTGATCATCACCAAGCTGCTGGCAGACAGCGTAGGCTTTTTCCCACCAATGGTGATCCACGTAGATATCTATCAACCTGTGAAGCAGCTCTTTTGACTGATCAGGATATTGTCCTTGGAAGTGCTGCTGTAAAAAATCGCGGAAGAGATGATGATAGCGGAGCCAGGTTTCACCGTTGTCGACAGGTTGAATAAAGAGGTTTTGCTGCAGCAGCAGCTGGATTAGTTCCTGCCAGTTTTTCCCCCCAACAGGATTGCCCAGCGCTTGCCGGCAGAGGGATGTGTTAAATTCTTCCAGCAGGGAAGAGCGGAGCAAAAAATCCTGCATATCAGGCGGCTGCTGATTGTTTTTCCGGTCTTCCGTCCCCGGTCCTCTATCCAGGCGTCCGCTGCATGTTCGGTTAGGCGGTTGCGCAAGGTGGGCTTACCTTTGGAAGAAGGGGTAGATAAAAAAACTTTCAATTTTCCACTTTGTTTTTTATTCTTTTAGTCTATGCCGCTTTTGCAAACAGGCATTTGAGATAAGCTCCTTCCGGATACGAAATGGGATGGTCTAAAGCATGGCCAGTCCGGGCAAGTTCCACGAGCGGGCGCTCAACCTGGGCGGCCGCAACATGGATCTGTTTGAAAAATTCTTCGGCAGTTACCCGGCTTGAGCAAGAAGCCTGTACCAGAATCCCCTTTTTCTTGAGAACGCTTAACCCTAAAATGGTTAAGCGCCGGTACGCGGCAAGCGCACGATCGACATGCTTATGTTTCTGGGCAAATGCGGGTGGATCGAGGATTACCATATCAAATTGGTGACCCTCTGCCGCCAGACGAGCCAGGACATCGAAAGCATCTTCCGCGAGGGTAGTATGTACGGAATCCCCCATGAGAGGAACATGCCGATTGTGGGCCCAGTTGCGTTTGGCGGCGGCCAGCGCCGGGGCACTTGCATCGACACTTACCACCCGCCGCGCCCCTCCTCTGGCGGCATAGACCGAAAAACCACCCGTGTAGGCAAACACGTTCAGGACCTCTTTTCCGGATGCCAGGCGCTCGACCTTGCTCCGATTGTCGCGTTGGTCGAAGTAGAACCCTGTTTTTTGCCCCCGGATAGGGTCGGCTTCGAACCGGAGGCCGTTTTCCCAGAACATGACTTGACCCTCCAAGGGGGCGCCGGAAAGGACCATCCCTTCTTCGAGTCCGAAAAGATCTTGAGGTTTAGTTGCCAACAGCCGACTGAAGCGGAGGATGATCCGGTCTGCGGCAGGAAACGCGGATAAAATATCGCGGAGGTGGGGGAGCCAGACGGACGTGTAAAGTTTTAGGACGAGGGTGTTCTCGTAGCGATCGAGAACGAGACCAGGCAACCCGTCATTTTCCCCGTGGATGAGCCGACAGCCGGTCGTTTGTTGAGGGGCAGGTTGAGCGAGGAGCGGGGAGCGCAGGTTACAGGCAGAGGTGATTTTATCCTGGAACCATTCTCGCCCGATGGAGACTGGTTTACCCGCCTGCAAGATCCGTACGCGGATGGGAGAATGGGGATCGAATAAACCGATTGCCAAAAAGCGACGTTTTTTGTCAAAAATTACGGCAAGGTCCCCAGGGTGGCCTGCGAAACTTTGTTGGGTAATTGCGCTTTCAAACAGCCAAGGATGACCCTGCTTAATCGCCCGCTCGGCCTCCGGCGTGACGCGCATGGCAATCCGTTTCTCGGCTATTCTTGGAATGCTCGACAAAATATCAGACAATTTTAGTTTCGTCCAGAAATGATCCCTGTTGATATGCTTGGAAAATGGAGCGCTAGCCTAACGGTTTATTCAACGTTAATTATGTTTCAAATGCGCGATAATCTACTGGATGTTATGTGTGATTGTGAAAGGTAATGTACGTAAGAAGTTATCACGCTTATTCAAAGTATAGCATAAGAAAAAATCCACCCGATTAGGGTGGATTCATGTGTGGGCGGTATTGGACTCGAACCAACGACCTTTGCGATGTCAACGCAATGCTCTAACCAACTGAGCTAACCGCCCCTGAGAAAAACATTATACCCAGTCGAGGGTATTTAGGCAATACTCCTAATGGCGCGGAACCTTTTCCAGGAACTCCCGGATCAAATCAGCGGTTTTACCGGGCTGCTCCAGCGGGGCCATGTGCCCGGCTCCGGGGATAACCTGCAATTCCGCGTCCCGGATGCCTTCCCGCAGGCCTTCCGCGAAGCGCATCGGGGTCATTTTATCTTCTTCTCCTACCAGGATCAGGGTGGGCGCCATAACCTGGTCCAGCTGCTCACTCAGGTCATAAGCATCACAGGCCCGGAAATCTCCACCCAGCACCGACGGCCTGTTATTTAACATTTGTTTCCTGACCTCATCTATCAACCGGGGTTCTGTTTTGGGACTGAATGACCAGCGGCAAATATTATCCACCGCGGTAGGAAAGCCCTGGGGGCTGGCCAATTCTTCAATGAGAGAGAGGTTAACCGGAAGGCTGGCGCCCGCCCCAATTAATATCAATCCCTTTACCCGTTCAGGATGATGGATTGCGGTCCAGAGTGCGATTGCGCCGCCCATCGAGTGTCCGCCCAGGAAAATATCAGGGAATTCCAATTCGTTGAGCCAATTGTTTATCCGTTCCCCATAGGCAGGGATCCGCTGCAGCCCGTGCCCCCGGGACTTTCCATGCCAGGGTAGATCGGGAGTATAGACACGAGAGCCGCTGAGCCGCCGGATCTGGCTTGGCCAGGAGAGATGGTCACCGCCTGCGCCGTGAATCAGCACAAGGGGTTTGCGGGCTCTGTCATTTGCGTGATAAGCCTGGTAATACAAATCCGCTTGGTAAGGCATAGTGAGTTGATAAGAATGGTGTTGAAAGTTGGGTTTTAGATCAACCGCAAACGATCCGCGGCATCCGGAGTGAGCGGCAGGACGATCTGGATCTGGGTTCCTTCTCCGGGTATGGATTTGATGTGGAATACACCTTGAACAAGTTCAGCCCGTTCCCGCATGTTGAGCATTCCCAGGCTGCCCCGGTCATCATAGTTGCCCATCACATCATCCACCAGGAAACCTTTCCCGTCATCTTCGATTTCCAGGAAAGCCAGGTCATCCTGTAAGCGCTTGACTTTGACCCAGATGTGCTCTGCTTGAGCATGTTTGCGGGCATTATTGACCGCTTCCTCGGCGATGGTAAAGATCACTGTCTGGGTGTTCATGTCCAATTGTTCCACCAGCGCGACATCGGTTTCCACAACCACATTCTGCCCGAAGGTCTCCCTGGTTCTTTTAGCCATGGATTGTAAAGCAGCAATCAAGCCCTCGGAATCCAATACCAGCGGACGGAGAGAAAACAGCATGTGCCGGATTTGTTGGGAAGTCCGGCGGGCAAGTTCTTCCGTTTGGTAAAGCGCTTCACCAGCCGCGTCCACGTCTCCCCGGGTGAGCAGGTGCCTGGCTCGGCTGATCTGCATGGGGATGGCTGCCACAGTCTGGGTGGGTCCATCGTGCAGCGCCGCGGCTAATCTGCGCTGGGCTTCTTTTTGCACTTTTATGATCTGATCACGTTCTGTTTCTATTTCCTGGAACAGGTGGGCATTTTGCATGGCGAGCTGGGCTTGATGCCCTATCGTGTTGATAGTTTCCTGGGCTTCAATTGTGAAGTAGCCTTTTTCAGGATGGGCAAAGAGCAGCACCCCGAAGGTATCCAGCCCGGCTCGGAGTGGTATACAGTAACCGGAGGCGCAGGCCCGGAATGAAATAAATTGCTTGAGTTCGGGATCCGCCGAAAGCTCATCGGTTGCATGAGGGTCGCCGCTTTCAATGACGCTTTCCAACAGCCCTTTAAGACCGGGCACCCGTTGGGTCATGTCCGGGCGGGGAAGACCGCGGCTGTAGGCAACCACCAGGTCCGGAACAGCCATTTCCTCTTCTGCAAAGAGCAGTACCGCGCTGATCAATCGGTCTGTGGGGAATTCAGATATTCTTAATGCCAGGAAAGTTGCGTCGAGGCTTTTTTCCAATACCCGGGAATAGTTGAGGGTAACGGTCAGGTCAGAGATCAGATTGTACATCCTGCGGATCCTGTCCTTGGTTTTATCCTGACTCTTTGCCTTTACCCTTGGTTTTGATTTGGGATCTTCCCTTCGTTCTTTTTTGGGCAAAAGCAAATATCCTACCCCGGCTCCCAGTAGCAGGGCAATGATTGCCGTTAAACTTAATATGATCCAAAACTCTTGTGCTGACATCATCATTATTCTCTAATACATTAAGGGTAATCCACTATATCATAACCCAAATAACCCAACTTATCACCTGGTGAATAGCTTTCTGGCTGGTAAATATTCCAGGACTGAGTTTTATTCTTTAATCCTCCCCTGGGAGGATAATTCTTCTAGAACCGGGAACATTTTCCAAATTGCCCGGGACCGGTGGCTGAGATTGTTTTTATCTACCAGGGAAAGCTCAGCCATAGTAAGCCGGAGTACTTCCAGGAGAAAAACAGGGTCATATCCAAAACCG
>Ga0255372_10007_pt4 | contig 42506 bp, 37 predicted proteins | sample ANMaggSeSYBR01E8_FD_182092 | JGI IMG/M metagenome (GOLD analysis project Ga0255372, IMG submission 182092) | Sediment cell enrichment communities from methane seep in Santa Monica Basin, California, United Staets - ANME aggregate JGI... | ecosystem: Environmental > Aquatic > Marine > Cold seeps >...
GTAGGGCGTATCAGGCTGTCCAAATAGCGGTTCTGCCAGACGATATGAACTTCAAGGATGTCAGCGCGCAGGCAGAAACTGCCCGGGAAATATTAAGTCAACCACTGGTATTGAAAATACCTGACGCGGCAGAGAAGGATCCCGGTCCCTGGGAACTTTCTCCCCAGCAGCTGGTGGAGATGATGATTATTGAACGAATTTCCACGAATGATGGAGATTCCTACCGGATTGCTCTTGATCCGGAGATGCTGCGGGAATACCTGGAGAAAAGAGCGAAGAAGATCAACCGCGAACCCCAGAACGCGAGAATGTACTTTGATGACGACACTCGCGAGCTGGTTTTGATTGAGCAGGAATTTATTGGATTGGAACTGGACATTGACCAGACAATTGTTGTAATCGAGGACCAGCTGGCGACAGGGAATCACGAAATTGCATTGGTTGTTGAGAAGACCCAGCCGGATGTTACCGGGGAGAGCACTGCCGAGGAGCTGGGTGTCATCGAATTGGTGAGTTCTCAGTCCACTTATTTTTTCGGATCTAATTCCTCCCGGATCAATAATATCAAAACAGCAGCAGCAAAATTCCATGGCATTTTTATCGCTCCCGGCGAAACTTTTTCCATGGCAGAGCAGCTGGGAGATGTCAGCTTGGAAGCTGGCTATTCAGAGGCCTGGATTATTTTTGGAGATCGGACAATAAAAGGCGTTGGAGGTGGCGTTTGCCAGGTTAGCACCACTTTATTCCGGGCAGTTTTCTTTGGGGGTTTCCCTGTTGTTGAACGTTCCCCGCACTCCTACCGAGTTGGGTATTACGAACAAAAACCCAACGGCGCCAACAATTCCAAATTAGCCGGACTGGATGCCACTGTGTATGTCCCCCAGGTGGATTTTAAATTTACCAACGATACTGAAAACTGGCTGTTGATGGAAACTTACCTGAATAAAACCAGGAATTCGCTAACCTGGAAATTTTACAGCACTTTGGACGGAAGGACGGTTGATTGGAGCACCACCGGTCTGAAAAAAATAACAGATCCTCCGGATCCGATATATGAAGAGAACCCGGAATTGGCAAAGGGAGTGGTGAGGCAGGTGGATTGGGCAGTTAAGGGCGCGACGGTGACTGTGACCCGGAATGTATACCGGGACGGTCAGAAACTATGGCAAGATATATTTAGAACCAAATATGAGCCCTGGGCAGCGGTTTGTCAGTATGGACCGGGAACCAACAAGATGCCTCCCGAAAATCCTGACCCGGATGATCCCTGTAAAAAGAATTAAGATATAATTGAAACAAAAATTGACTCCAGCAGAGGAGGAGCAAATGGTAAGTAAAGAACTGCTTGAGATCCTGAGATGTCCTGCCTGTGTTCAAACCAGGGAAGGAACCCTGGATTATTACAAAGAAACCTGGTTGGTTTGTAATGAATGCAGTAGGAAATACCCTATTCGCCAGGATATACCCGTTATGTTAATTGACGAAGGTGACAAGTGGGTAGACACGGCAGTGGAAGGTTTGCCGGTACCGCCGCCCGAAAAATAAAAAGAGGATGTTAATTAAGGAACCCGGTCTTTCCAAAAGACCGGGTTCCTTCTATTTAACCCAACACTGTTTTCATCCAGCAATCTGCCAATACCTGGTGCCCGCGGTCTGTTGGATGAACACCATCTTCCAGAAGCTGGGAAGGAGATACCTGCTGAGTTGCCTGATCCAGGGCACTTTGAAAAGGAACAAAAACCGCGTTAAACTCATCCGCAAGATCCCGGACATAATCTTGCCGGCGGGTAATATCCGCGGACCAATCCCGGGTTACTTCTCCTGTAAGGAGAAGAAAGGGTTCGCAGAGTACAAGCCGGGTATAAGGCAGGAACTGCCGGGTTTCTGTGAGGATATTGTGAAACATCGCCTGGTATTGCTCCGGATCTGAACCCATACCTAGCATCACCTGATTCCAGGTGTCATTGACCCCGATTAGAACACTGATTATATCCGGCAGCAAGCGCAGGGAATCCGCTTCCCAGCGGCTTTTCATATCCTGAATTCGATCCCCGCTGACACCCCTGTTATATATTTGAAAGTAATGATCTGGGTAGTTTTCCAAAAGCGAATCAGCAGTTTTCCGCGCATACCCAAATCCCAGACCATCGGGCGAGTTGGGACCGATCCGGGAGCGAGTTCGGTTGGCATCGGTGATGGAATCACCCTGAAAGAGGATCACGCTGTGGGGGTTGAATGGCAGTTGAGTATCGGTCATGATAATTTTTCCCCGTCGTTGGATTCCATCAGGTTCTTTTCCAGGGAATGATTGATTAACAAATCAATCCCCAGAGCAAACCCGACCCCGAGGGCATTGGCGAAGTAGTCCCAGGGATCATAAAAATTCAACATAACTCCAAAACCATTGGTAAGTTCAAAGAGTTCTACAGCCAGCAAGGCGCCAGCAGCTGAGATCAATTTGGGATAGGGAAGGGGATAGAATCCCAGTTGGGCTATGAAGTAGATCGCAAAAGAGACCGAGAAATTAGATGCATACCGATAAAATATCTCTGCGCAGGGACCCGTATAAGAGCTTTTAAAGAGCAGTACAAGTACTCCAAGAAAAACAAAAACCAGGTTCCGGGTTCGATGGGATCGGGTCATACCAGGCCTTCCTTTGATTTGTTAGTTTCGCCTGTGGTATATCAATCTAAATAAACCGAGTAGGAAATTTAGACGGGGTACTTCCTTTTGATAATTTTGGTAAGCGTCCCCGAATTTGCCCAGGCTTTCTTTCTCCTCTTCCAAGATATTCAGGCAAATTACACCCGCTCCAATAATTCCCAGGATGACCACCAGCCAGTGACGGGTGATTAGAGGGAGTGCGATATTGATCAGGAGAATGGCCAGATATTGGGGATGACGGACAATACTGTAAACTCCGGTGTCCACCAGAACTGTGGTGTGTATGTAGCCGCGTCCCTTAACTCCGCCTCGGGAGCGAAAAGTAAAGATTGGCAGCCATCCGAACACTGCTGAAAGCAAAATGACACCCCAGCCCAGGTTGATGATCAAGGCATTCGCCTGGGGATCATACAGCAGCCAGGTAGCCACTATTTGTCCCAGGTCTGCGGCAGTTAAGAGCAGACTTATACTAAGAGATTTGCGGTTCATAAGTTTATCACCCTTAAAGTTAACTGCTGTGAAGCTGTTTTCTGGGCGGCTGGAATCCAGTACATGTCAACTAACAGGCATGAGCTACAAAGATCAGTTCACCGGGATAAGTAAAGCCGAGTGGATTCTTTTGATAATCAGCGTAGACCTCTTTAACCTCAAATCCGCAGCGAGATAACAGGTGCTCCGCCTCAAAGCGGAAAAGGTACCGCAGGGGGAAGGCATGTACCAGGCGTTCTTTCTGACCATCGGGATGGGTCAAGTAATAAATCAATTCTACCTGGATGATCTGGTTGACAATATCCCTGGAAATAGTTTTGTTAAATCGTAAAACTTTGATGCCTTCCGGGGTGGTAAATTCGGGTTCCTCCCCGATTTCCTCTCCTAAATTGTCTGCGGTGAAGGCTTCCAGGGAGGGATTGAAAATATCAAGGATCAGCGCACCGCCCGGTTCCAGGTGGCGGCGGATGCTGGTCAGGCAGCTGACCTGGTCTTCCACGGTGAGTAAATGCTGGAAAGGACGGAAAGGAGTTGTAACCAGGGAAAAAGTTTTCCCGAGGGAGAAGTCACGCATATCGCCTTGAATCAAGGTGACCTGATCCTGCACTTCGAGGGATTCGTCTTTCAGTTTCTGCCGGCAAATATCCAACATATGTCCGGAAAGATCCAGCCCGCTGATGGGGATACCAGCCCGGGCTGTAGGAATCAAAACCCGTCCAGTTCCGCAGCCGACCTCAAGGACAGGGCCGCCGGATTCTTGGGCAAAATTAACAAAAAACTCCACGTCCGGCCGATCTCGGTAAGGGATGACCTGATCATATAATTGGGCAACAAAGGGGTTGTCCTGGTAGCCGCCGGCGTCCTGGGTCATGAGTCACTCCTTCACAATTGAGTTAAGTGTAGATGATGGGAACCCTGGTGTCAATCTATAATAAAGACCTCCGAGGTTGGCATAACCTCGGAGGTCTGAAGAACAAGCAGAAGCATGTTATTAAGTCACCTAACTCCCCATACTGCCCAAATCACGACCATTGCCAGCCCGATCAAGAAGCGAGCCACAAACGAGAGTCCCCAGCCGGTCAGCAAGCCTTTGGTAATCCCCCAGGCTTCAGTCGAATCCCGCAGCCGGGAATATTCCAGCAGGAACAGCAGTGTTGGCGCTGCCAGTAATCCTCCCAGGGGAGGAAAGGCAAAAGTGCCGATCAGTCCGGCCAGCAGTGCGCCGCCGATGGAAACCCAGCTGGCGCCAGCCTGGCGGGCTTTTCCGCCCATTAAAAAATTATCTATCAGGGTGCCAGCCAGTGCCAGCAAACTGATGATGACCAGGACCCAGATTTCCAGAGTCGCGAAACTGGTCACTAGTCCATGGATCAAAACAGCCGCCCAGATGATTATCACCCCGGGGTAAATAGGGATGACCATACCAAGCAGCCCTACAGCCATGATCAGATAAATGAGGATATTTAGAGAAAGGTTGAGCCAATTTGGCATGTGTTGTTTCCTGTGAAGGACCTCCGAGGTCTATAAGACCTCGGAGGTCTGATTCATTATTTTGGGGGCTCGATTAATTCCACACCACCCATCCAGGGGCGAAGTACTTCGGGTATCACCACCGAGCCATCCGCCTGCTGGTTATTTTCCAGGACGGCGATCATCACCCGGGGAAGACCCAGGCCGGAGCCGTTTAATGTATGGACAAAGCGGGTTCCTTTTTTATCTTTCGGCCGGTAGCGGATTGCTGCACGACGGGCTTGAAAATCAAGCACGTTGGAAATAGAGCTTACTTCCAGCCATTCCCCGCATCCGGCAGCCCAAACTTCAATGTCGTAGGTGATAGCGGCGTGAAAACCCAGATCACCGGTGCAGAGTTTGTTAACCCGGTAGGGCAGCTCCAATTCCCGGCAGACGCGTTCGGCATCATCCACCATACGCTGGAATTGCTTCTCTGATTCTTCCGGGGTGCAGTAGATATACATTTCTACCTTGTCAAATTGGTGGCCTCGTTTAATGCCCCTCACTTCCCGGCCGGCGCTCATTTTCTCGCGCCGGAAGCAGGGAGAATAGGCTGTGTATTCCAGCGGAAGAGCGGTTTCTTCCAGGATTTCATCTTTGTGCAGTCCGGTCAGCGCCACTTCAACGGTGGGAACCCACCAGAAATCTTCTTCGTGGTCATGGTAGAGGTTTCCCGCAAACTTTGGCAGCTGGCCGGAAGCAAATACAATATCTTCCTTGACCATGAAGGGTGTATAACGCTCCTGGTAACCGTGGCGGGTGTGAGTGTCGAGCATAAAACTCACCAATGCCCGCTGCAGCCTGGCACCGACCCCATTTAGTACGTAAAAACGCGTTCCAGAAAGTTTAACTCCCCGTTCGAAATCCAGGATGCCCAGCGCGGGCCCCAGGTCCCAATGGGGTTGGGGGGTAAATGAAAATTCAGGCACATCACCGATGGTTTTGATTAGCTCGTTTTCGCTTTCGTCTGCACCGTCCGGGACTCGGTCATCCACTAAATTGGGAATTTCCGCCATCAGCGACTTGAGGTTTATCTCCACTTCTTTTAATTTGCTATTAAGTAGATCAACCTGGTCGCCTACTGCACGCATGGAAGCGATTTTTTCCTGGCGTTGATCAGGATCCTCGATTTTTTTAATTTCCTGGGAACCCTGGTTGCGTTCCGCGCGCAGGCGCTCCACTTCTTGGAGTAATTCCCGGCGTTTTTCATCGAGGGTAATGACCTGGTCGACAGGAGACGGATCCTGGTGCCGTTTGGTTAATGACTGGCGGATCAGGTCGGGATTTTCCCGGAAAAGCTGAATATCTAACATATAAGCACTCCTGGTTGGGATAATTAAAACACCCACTCGCCAGCAGGACGAGGGGTGTTCGTGGTGCCACCTGCTTTTACCGCAGAATTGCGGTCTCATTGGTCCGGGGTAACGGCCGGGCCGGCTCCCTTATGGCATATTGCCTCTGCGGGAGCGATGTTCCTCGCCTGGCGGCCTGTCTTGAGAGGACTCGAAAGGTTTGGATTACGGAGGGGATTTCACCGTCTCTGTCCAATCCCCTCACACCAACCGGGGACTCTCTGAATAGAAGAGTCGGGTACTGATCTCCGTGTACATCGTGATTATTGATTTGGGGATGATTATACTGGACGAGGAGGATAACTGTAAAGGATGACAGCAGGACGTCTTTATAGATTATCCTCCGTATACAGTGGGTGGGGGTCTGTTCAGTACGGCAAGTAAAATTTTTACAACGGAGAGTATCGCGGACCTGATCGAGGATTTTTTCTCCCTAAACTTCCCCCCGCCACTCAGGAATAATTCGTATTATGCTATACTCCGATTAGCTAAGAATCAAGCAGTAAAAAAAACAGATTAGGCAAAAGAACCTCCTGAAGTGATTGTTTGTAAATGACCTAAGGGACTATTTTGCATTAACAAATTAATTAACGTTAGGCGCAAAGAAAAACAAAGTTGTATAGAGGAGAAGCAATGAAAATAACAGTCTTAATAGAAAATACTAAATCTCCAGATAGGGTAGAACTCCTTTATGAGCATGGTTTATCAATTCATATCGCATTTCAAGGAAATAGTATTCTATTTGATATGGGGGCTTCGGAAGCTTTCTCAAAGAATGCTGATGTGCTTGGAATTGATTTGTCTGGCGTAAATTCGGCGGTAATATCTCATCATCACTTTGATCATGGGGGCGGATTATCTCGATTTATTGAACTGAATAAAGCAGCCAACATATTTCTTGATGAAGCCCCTGACGGAGAGAGTTATTTTAAGGCCTTGGGTTTCATCAAGCGGTACATTGGATTGGATGCAAGGGTCTTTGATGCAAATCCTGAGCGGTTTGTGTTTGTGAATCAAAATACTGAAATCCTGCCTGATGTCTTTATTATCCCGAAAATTGAACTTGCGTATCCGAAACCTGAAGGAAATAAATATTTATATTTGAAAAAGGGTTCGGAATGGCGCAATGATGAATTTTTACATGAGCTTATCTTGGTGATAAAAGAAGAAGAAGGTCTTGTCGTATTTTCAGGTTGTTCTCACAATGGTATTCCAAATATAATCGATACTGTGAACAAGCAATTTGGGGGCATTCCAATAAAAGCTGTCATTGGTGGGTTCCATTTAATTGGTTTGCCAATGTTCAATACAATGGCAGGTAGTAAGAGAGAAGTTGAAGATGTAGGCCGAAAAACGTTGTCGTATCCAGTTGAGAAGGTTTATTCTGGGCATTGTACGGGGCAAAAAGCATATCGAGTTTTGAAAGGTGTAATGGGTGAAAAACTGGATCAAATTCATACGGGAATAGTTATTGATCTCTGAAGTAACAAGGTGAAAATTGTTGTTGGCCCTAACCCCCGGCTGACCTGACCGCTGGTAAGGACGGATGACCGGGGACGGGGGACGGGAACAGTAAAGCCCGGCGGCGGATAGATTCTTTTGTTTGCAGACAAAAAAATTCCAAATAAAATATATAGAAAAGAAGGCCCATTATGGAAAATACAAAAACAAACTCCCTGGATCCGGCTGAAGAGCTGGAATACCTCAAAACTATCTACGGAGAAAACCAGGCGGAAAAGCTGTTTGCCCAGTTAACTGACTCGTTTAATGTTATCCAGAACCGGGCCCAGATGTTATTGAGTTTAATCACTATTACTCTGACCATCACTGGATTTTCCGGAGCGAAAATTGCCGAATCCAGCTTGTTTGCCCGGCTCTCGATTGCTTTTGGGTTAGTTTTTGTGCTGCTCTCTGCCCTGATCTTAATGGCAGGACCGCTGCGGTTAAACTGGTGTACTCGATCGCGATCAAAAAGCCTGGATCAATCGCTGATCAAGTTGATTGAACAGAGGAACTTCCGCACTGAGCGTTACCATCAAGCCTCAGTTGCTCTAGTAGTCGGATTGATCGGATACGTTGCCAGTGTAATCAGTTTTTTAATCCTGGGATAAGAGTTGGGCGCAATTTAAGACCTCCGAGGTCTCCAAGACCTCGGAGGTCTGGTAATAATACTTTCGGGAGCCAAAAACAATGATTAACATAAGTAAAATCCTGCTAGACGGGGCCTTGTTATCAGTTCTTGCGTCTATTTCTATAGTTGGGATTCTTCGTTTTAATCCCAGGTTGTTCCTCCAGGATTATCCGGACGAGATCCAGGCTGCGGTCCCGCTTAAAACAGACCAGGAAAAGCGCCAATCGCTGATCACTGGAATTCCTTTCTTGCTGATCCTATTGGCAGTACCCTTTGTTTCGACGTTGATTTTAAAACGCGAGAGTGTTGAAATAAGCTCATTTTTCTCTCTCTTTTTAAATGCCTTTAGCGTGGCCTTCCTCTTTAATCTTGTTGATTTGCTGGTGCTGGATTGGCTGTTGTTTTGCTTCATCACCCCCAGTTTTTTAGTTATCCCCGGCACGGAAGGGATGCAGGAATATAAAGATTATGGATTTCATTTCAGGGCATTTTTGATTGGGACAGCCCTTTCAATAGCGGGTGGATTGGTAATATCCGGATTGGTGATGTTTCTTTAGGAGGGGAAGGCAGGATACGAAATCCAGGGTTACAATTGATCAAAGTACTGGAATAGTAATCTTTAACAGGTAGACACCTTCATTGGTGTTGAAGGGCTGTTCCATTTCCCAAATGGAGGAATTAGTTATGAAAAAAAAGATCCCTAATACACTGTCGCCGGAAGAAGAAAGGATTATCCTCCACAAAGGGACAGAAGCGCCCTTCAGTGGAAAATATGACAACTTTTATGAAAAAGGCGCTTATCACTGCAAAGGATGCAATGCCCTGCTTTACCAGGCGGAGGATAAATTTAAGTCCGGCTGCGGATGGCCGAGCTTTGATGATGAGATCGAAGGAGCGGTGAGAAGAGAACCGGATAGCGATGGCAGGCGGACTGAGATTTTGTGTGCCAACTGCGGAGGACACCTGGGGCATGTTTTTGAAGGGGAAGAATACACCCCGAAGAATACCAGGCATTGTGTCAATTCAGTTTCCCTGTTATTTGTTCCGGAGAAATAAGAGATGGAATACAAAAAAGCTTACTTTGCTGGAGGCTGTTTCTGGGGAGTAGAGCATCTCTTCCAGGGAAAAGAAGGCGTCGTTACCGCAATCTCGGGTTATATGGGCGGATCAAAGGAAAGTCCCACCTACCAGGATGTCCTTACCGGCACTACCGGACACCTGGAAGCAGTCGAAATCACCTATGACCCAAATCAAGTGTCCTATGAGGAACTAACTAAATTTTTCTTTGAGATTCATGATCCCACCCAGAGCAATGGGCAGGGTCCGGATATTGGCGCTCAATATTTGTCGGCTGTGTTTTTTTCTAATGAAGATGAGAGAGAAATAACCCGCGAGCTAATTGAAATACTAAAGTCCAAGAGCTATGATGTATCGACTCAACTATTTCCGGCAGAGACCTTCTGGCCAGCAGAAGAGTGCCATCAAGACTATTATGTTAAGAAAAACCAGCAGCCCTACTGCCACGTTTATCAAAAGAAGTTCTAAGTTTCCAGCCTCTCGAATATACGCATATTCAATTTAATATTATAATGAACTGGCGTCAAACCCAGCATTTGGTTTACTTGTTTCGGAGGGAATAGATATGAGCAGCGCAAAAGATGAGTTGATCCGGGAATCAGTTAGAGAAAGATATGGAGATATCGCCCGCCAGGGGGATTCGGGTTGCTGCGGACCATCTTCAGGGTGTGGTGATACGGAATTGGTTGATTTAATTAGTATTCAAAATCAGCATTCTTCCCAGATGGGATATTCAGACGATGAATTAACCAGCGTGCCCGAGGGGGCGAATATGGGGCTCGGTTGTGGAAATCCGCAGGCGATAGCTGCGCTTAAACCGGGGGAAACAGTTCTTGATCTGGGAAGTGGAGCCGGATTTGACAGCTTCCTGGCAGCAAGGCAGGTAGGTGAAAGGGGCCTGGTTATCGGTGTTGATATGACACCCGATATGATCTCAAAAGCGCGCGAGAATGCTCGCAAAGCTTCCTACGATAATGTCCAATTCCGCCTGGGTGAAATTGAACATCTTCCTGTTGCCGATGCAACCATAGATGTCATCATTTCCAATTGTGTGATCAACCTCTCAACGGATAAACCAGCTGTCTTTCGCGAATCATATCGGGTGCTGAAGCCAGGAGGGCGATTGGCTATCTCAGATGTCGTTGCTACTGCGGATCTGCCGGAAGAAATCAAAAATGATCTTGCGTTGTATTCAGCTTGTGTCTCAGGAGCGTCAACGATAGCAGATCAGGAGAGCGTGCTTTCCGATTGTGGTTTTATTGAGATCAAAATAGAACCGAAAGATGAAAGCCGCGAATTTATCCGCGAGTGGGCGACGGAGATTCCCCTCGAGGAATATGTCCAGTCGGCAACGATTGAAGCCAGGAAATAGACTGCAAATAAGGGACCGGATCCTTTAATGAACTGAACCCCAAAAACAGGACACAAAAATAAAGACACCTCTTGTATAAAAATTACAGGAGGTGTTTTAGTTTTCAGGCAAGGAACTTCCGCTCCCCAGCTTCCAGTGCTCCCTCACCCGTCCTCGGGTGAGGATATATTCCCTATCGTCCCCGGAGCCTGTCCTGCGACCAAAGGTCGGATCGAAGGGAACGCAACGAGGAATCCATTACAAGCAGAAAAACCCAAAACCGATTGTAACAAACCAAGGTGTTAGTTGATTCTGATCTCAGTATGGATCCTTCACTACGTTCAGGATGACAAAAGGATGGACCGCGATGAGACCAACAGGCTGAGCCAATTCCTTTAAGGAACCCGCTTCCAATGGAAGTCCCACAGAGGTGGGACTTAGGTTCAATAGGCCGCGGATTTGCGTAGCATCCTGAGTAGCTGGCGCAAAGCGGCGGCGTATCGAAGGGTATCCGCCAGTCGATTGTCGGATTATTTGCCAGGAGGCTATCCCGTTTATTGCGCTTGCTCTACCTGTACTGAATCTCACCAAGTTCCCTTCGACACTTCCTTTTGTCGCAGGACAGGTGGGGTAAACACTATTGGGATAGCTCCTCTTTTCCTTTAACGACACTTGCCGGATATTTGCTTACCCTTATAAATCATTTTTTGAGTAATTGCCGTATATAATTAACTTATACAACCAAGAAGGTGGATATTCAAATGATCTCAATAGAAAATGCCCGCAGCTTTGTCCAGGCCCACGGAGTAATGTGGGAAAGAGCCCTCTGGGATTATTTATTTGACCAGGGTCCGATTGAGAGAGTCAATCAATGTTTATCCTGTTACAAAAACGAGGATGGGGGCTGGGGGCATGGATTGGAACATGACATCAAATCCCCGCTGTCTAACCCGCTAATGCTGGAATTTTTACTCTCGGTAATCCGGGATACCGGGATTCACCCAGGAACCATGCTGGACAAGACCCCGGAGTGGCTGGAGAGTGTCCAAAACCCGGACGGCTCTCTGGAAAATCCCCCTAACCTGCTGGATTATCCGCACGCGAAGTGGTGGGAGGAGGGACAAAAGAAACCCGATTCAATAACCGGCAACTTGATAAAATTGAATCTTTGTCCGCCGACAGTCCAGGAAAAAACCAGGAACTGGGTTTTAGAAAACCTGACCAGGGAAAAAATCAGCGGCAACAATTGGCTGTTCATGGCCTACCATGCCTATGATTATTTCTTTAATGTGCTCGATTTTCCCGATCTGGAGAAATACCAGGAAGCAACCCTGGATAATATTTATGCCTGTGCCCTGGGGCATGAATCGCAGGGAGAAATGAACAAGTTATTCCCTTTCTTCCAATTTGCACTCGGTCCCGAATCGCCGGTTGCCAGGGAAGCGCCTCCAGGATTAATTGATCGCATCCTGGATCACCTGGAGTCTTCCCAACGGGAAGATGGCGGCTGGGATGATGAACACGGTTTACCGTATTGGCAGCCCTACTTTTCCACTCTCATCCTGTTGGCTTTAAAACGCTATAGTCGACTTTGAAAATTGCTTTAATGGAGCATAGAATTTAAAAAGGGGAAGCGGGTTCCTCGAAATAGCCCCGCTTTCTGGGTGAAAACGAGGTGCAAAAACCAATTATAATGAAAGTGTGGATGCGGAAAACCAGGAGGCTTGAAGCAGAATCGGCGGTTATTCAACTCTGCCAGTACCGGGAAGAAGGGATTTTCGAGGTTTCTGATAAATTGAGTACCCAACTTGACGATATTGGCATGGCTCCGGATGGTTAAAAACACTAAAAAAACCAAAGCCGAACTTATCTCAGATTTAGAAATAAAGCGCAAGCGCGTTCCTGTATTAGTTTTTCCGGAAACATACACCAAGTAGATGAGTTGACATAATGATGAATGAAGAAAACAGCGCCAAAGCTAAAACTACCGAACTATCCAAGTTCCCTGACTGGCTAGATAAAAATCTGATCAAACACTTTGTCATTCCAGCGTTGGGAATAATGATGGTCTTCACCGTTTTTTGGTATTTTAAAGAACAAATCTATATTGTGTTTGATATAGATACTTATTTGAGCTGGCATAACATCCTGGAGTTTAGCAGTGTAGTTGTCAGCATAATCATATTTCTGATCAGCTGGTACTCTTACAAGCAAACAGGTAATCAGAGAGATATTTTCCTGGGAACAGCTTTCCTGGTAGTCGGCGTTGTTGATTTTATGCATACACTCTCGTTCCCTGGAATGCCAGCCTTCATCAGCCAGAACACTACTAATAAAGCTATCGACTATTGGATCGTTGCCCGCCTGATCCAGGCAGCGGCTCTTGCTGGCAGTGGATTTATCTCCACTCGGCAGCAATTTCACCGTTTTATACGCGCCAAGTTACTAATGGGAGCATTGTTTTTAATAATTGCGACCTTTTATGTAATTACTTATCTGCCACATCTAATTCCAGAAATGTTCGTGCCGGGAGAGGGGTTGACTCCAACGAAAATCTGGCTTGAATATTCAGTTGTCTTCATAATCTTCCTCGCTATCGGTAAATATTTCTTAATTTATCGTCAAACAAGAACCAGTATGGTGCGGACACTATTACTGGGACTGATGTTTTTTGTGTTTAGCGAATTATCGTTCACTCTTTACGCAAGCGCATTCGATATCTACAACTTGCTGGGGCATGTCTTCAAGACCGGAACAATGATTTTAATATTTCAAGGATTATTCGTCAGCAGTGTACAGGAGCCTTTTATCAAACTCAAGCTGGCAGAGGATATAGCGCGCATTGAGAGAGACAACCTGAAGAATATTTTTGAAGCGATAGAAGATGGCGTATACATCGTAAACCAAGAATATGATATCCAATATGTGAATCCGGTACTCGTGAAGGATTTTGGTCCTTTCGAGGGACGCAAGTGTTATGCGTATTTTCATGACCGTGAGGAAGTTTGTCCCTGGTGCAAGACCCCCGATGTTCTGGAGGGAAAAACCGTGCGCTGGGAATGGCAATCACTCAAGAACCAGAAGACGTATGACTTGATTGACACCCCATTGATGAACACCGACGGCAGCATTTCCAAGTTAGAGATATTCCGCGACATCACTGAGCGTGTCCGAGCAGAGCAAAAATTGGTTAATAGCGAAAACCTGCTGAACGCAACACAGCGAATAGCAGGAGTAGGCGGATGGATGTGGAATGTGGAAAATGAAACCATGTTCTGGACGGATGAAACCTATCGGATTCATGAAATTGATCCATCTGAAATAAAAGCGGGATCTAACGAACATATTGAACGCGGGGCGACATGTTACGATGAAAAAGATCGCCCAATAATCTTGGAGGCATTCCAGAAATGCGTGGACGAAGGAATGCCTTACGACCTGGTATTTCCCTTTACAACAGTTAAGGGAAACAGGATCTGGATTCGCACGGCTGCTCAAGCTGAAAAAGAAAACGGTAAAGTTGTTTATGTACTCGGCAATATTATTAACATCACCGAGCGAGTGCAGATTGAGGAAAACATAATTAAAGAGAAAGAATTTTCCGAGAAAATTATCGATACAAGCAAGGCCATAATTATAGGGCTTGATAAAAACCATAAAATTCAGTTATTCAACAAGGGTGCAGAAAAGATTACAGGGTATAAGAGGACAAATGTATTAGAAAAAGATTGGTTTAAAGTATTTTTTCCAGACGGAATACTTGATGATATGGAAAAGGTCTGGAAAGATTCCTGGGGGCAAAAAATTCACTCTAATATTAACCCGATCCTTACAAAAAACGGTGCTGAAAGAATTGTTTCCTGGCAAACAACTGGGATATACGAAGGAGATGATGAGAAAAATCATATGTTGATTTCTATCGGAGAGGACATCACCGAGCGAGTGCAGACGGAAGAATTGCTAAAAGAAAGTGAAAGAAAATTACAAAAGATTCTTACTACAGTTCCTCTGGGTATCGGCTTAATTGTTGATAGAAAATTAGGTTGGTCAAATGAGAGAATGCATGAACTGTTAGGATATCCAGATGGTGGCTTAATTGGGAAAAGCGCCAAAAGTATATATGAAAACGAAAATGAATATAGCAGGGCGGGTAAAATTGCTTATGAAATGATGAGCGAAAAGGGTGTTGGTGAAGTTGAAACACAATGGAAAAGAAAGGACAACAGAATATTTGACTGTTTAATTAGAATTGCCCCCCTGAATATCTCTAATCCAGCGGAAGGAAATATTGCAGTAATTTCTGACATCACTGAACGCAAGCGGGCCGAAGAAGAACTGCAAAAGTATCAACAGCAGCTGGAATTACTGGTTGAAGAACGCACCGCTGAACTGAAAAAAGCCAACAAAGAATTGGAAACTTTTTCCTATTCCGTGTCTCATGACCTGCGCGCTCCCCTGCGGGCCATCGACGGATTCACCAACATTCTGATGGAAGATTATGTTTCAAAACTGGATGACGAAGGAAAACGGTTAGGGTCAGTCCTCCAGCAAAGTGCCCGGAAAATGGGTCAGCTGATCGATGACTTGCTCGCCTTTTCCCGCCTGGGGCGGTCAGCGATGAGCTTTTCCGATATTGAGATGAAAAAGATGGCCAAGACTATTTACCAGGAAGAGACCAACCCAAAAGCTCGGAAACGGATCACCTTTACCTTAGCTGATTTGCCCAATGTAGAAGGCGATCCGGCGATGATGCGCCAGATGTGGAGGAATCTCATTTCCAACGCGCTCAAGTTTTCAGAGCACCATAAGCAAGCCGTTATTTCGATTTCTTGCCAGGAAGAAGAGGACCAAGTAACTTATTGCATAAAGGATAACGGCGCAGGATTTAATATGAAATACAAGGATAAACTCTTCACTGTTTTCCAGCGCCTGCACAGCGAGAAAGAATTTGAAGGCACCGGAGTGGGCCTGGCGTTGGTGCAGCAAATCATTCGCCGCCACGGCGGTGAAGTCTGGGCGGAGGGCGAAGTGGACCGTGGAGCCGCATTTTATTTTTCTTTGCCTAAAAAGAGGAAGGCTTGAAAATGGAACAAGTATATGACATTGTGATTGTGGAAGATGACCCCAATGATGCCGAGTTAATGGTTCGCTCTTTGAAGAATAATCGACTGGCGAATCAACTGACAGTGCTCGAAGATGGCGAGCAGGCCCTGGACTATATATTTTGCCGGGGTCAATATGGAGATAGAGATTCATCGGGAACACCCAAGGTGATTTTTCTGGATCTAAAATTGCCCAAAGTGAACGGGCTGGAAGTGCTAAAACAAGTGAAATCGAATGAAGATACCAGGAAAATACCGGTGATCATAGTCACTTCTTCTAAAGAAGATCCTGATATTGCCACAGCTTATGATCTGGGAGCCAACAGCTACGTTGTAAAACCGGTTGGTTTTGATGAGTTCACCAAGACGATCAACGAGTTGGGTTCGTATTGGCTGGCGATAAATGAAGAGCCAAGATAGGGGCTGTTTTGTCAATTTGAAATTTATTATATAAAGCAAGCGTGTTATGGAAAAAGAATTTCGTATATTAATCCTGGAAGACCTTCCTTCCGATGCAGAACTTGCTCAGAAGGAGCTGAAAAAATTCCTAAAAACCTTTGTCGTCAAGGTGGTGGATACTGAAAAGGGTTTTATTCAAGCTCTCGAGAAATTTAAACCTGATCTGATCATTTCCGATTATCACCTGCCTGCCTTTGACGGTTTATCCGCTCTGCGGATTACCAGGGAAAAGTCCTCTTTGATCCCGTTCATCATTTTTACAGGTTCCATAAATGAAGAAACTGCAGTCGAGTGCATTCAAGCCGGCGCCGATGATTATGTGATCAAAGAAAGTATTATAAGATTGGCTCCGGCAGTTCTGGGTGCCATGGAAAAGAAGAAAACCGAGCGGGAACGACTTAATGCTATCCAGGCACTGCGGGAAAGTGAAGTCAAATACCGCAACCTCTTTACTCAAATCGCAGATCCTGTTTTTGTCTTCGCCAAAAGGGACCATTGTTTTTTAGATTGCAACCAATCAGCACTGGACCGCTATGGATATACGCTCGAAGAACTGCGAGATATGACACCCTATCAGCTTCATCATTCTGAAGAGCAGGCAGAAGTCGACCAAAGAATAGACGATGAGTTTGATACTTCGTTGCACCGTTATACGCACCTGACTAAGGGAGGGGAAGATATCCAGGTTGAAATTAGTACTACGCCTATCGAATATGAGGGACAAGAAGCGTGGATAAGCATTGCGCGCGATATTACAGAACGCTTACAGGCGGAGGAAGCGCTCAGGAAAAGCGAGGAAAATTACCGCGGATTATTTGAAAACGCTTTGGTCGGTGTAGGGATATCAAATGCTTCAGGTAAAGTCATTGCAACAAACAAGACCATGAGTAAAATGACAGGCTATTCTCTTGAAGAGTTTTCCGGGGTCAATATCAGAGATACTTATGTGAACCCTGAATCTCGCAAGCGGCTACTGGAGATAATGAACCGTGATGGCTTGGTGGAGAACTTTGATGTCCAGTTACTGAACAGCGAAGGTGAAAAATATTGGGCAAGCCTTTCCGTTAAACTCATCACTTATGGTGGAGAAGACGCTTTCTTAACCTCGGCTTTAGATATCACCGATCGCAAGATGGCGGAAAAGTTACTGGCTCATTCTCACGAATTGATGACCTACGTCATTGAACACAATCAAAGCGCTATTGCGGTGCACGACAGAAACTTGAACTACATCTATGTGAGCAAGAAATACCTTGATGTTTTCAAGGTAAAAGACAGCGATGTTATTGGAAAACATCACTATGATGTATTCCCTGACCTGCCGCAGAAGTGGAGAGATGTGCATCAGGAAGCATTAGTCGGAAAAGTATCGAGCGCAGAAGACGATCCTTTTCCTCGGGAAGATGGCACAGTAGATTGGACCCGATGGGAATGCCGTCCATGGTATGAGGCTGATGGTTCGATCGGTGGGATCATTATCTATACGGAGGTCATCACCGAGCGCAAAGAAGAAGAGAAGGAGAAGGAACTCCTGTTGAAGCAAGTGCAGCAGGCAAACGAACGCTTAAAATTTCTTACACGAGAACTCATCAACTCGCAGGAGGAAGAACGCAAGCGCATCTCCCGGGAACTGCATGATGAATTGGGGCAGGCGCTGACGGCGATAACCCTGGATCTGAAGATCATCGAACGGGCTTTAGATCCGGAGACAGACCAGGTTATCGCCCAGCGAATATCTGAAACGAGAGTCATAGCTGATGAAATTGACCAGAAGATCAGCGAACTTGCCCTTGACCTGCGGCCTTCCTTGCTGGATGACCTGGGTCTGATCCCGACCATAAACTGGTATGTGGAGAGGTATGCAAAACGTGCTGAAGTTGAGATTAAACTTGAAGTCAATGATCAGGAGAAAAGGCTCTCTTCCGAGATAGAAACGGCGCTCTACCGTATAATCCAGGAAGCCCTGACCAATGTGGCCAGACATGCTCGGGCGAAAAAGGTTAAGCTGCGGCTGGATCAGCAGCCAGAAACGGTGACCCTTACTATTGAAGATGACGGTAGAGGTTTTGATCTGGATGAGCTTCAAAATACAGGTTCTTCCCCTCAAGGTTTGGGGCTGACTGGAATGAAGGATAGACTTTCTCTCCTTGGAGGCCGCTTGGATATTCAATCCAAACCGGGAGAGGGTACCCGGATTGAGATCGAGATACCGTTTTAATTGGTGATTTATGGAAATAATAAGAGTAGTATTGGCTGAGGATCATACTGTCGTTCGGCAGGGATTGCGTTCGATATTAGAACAACAGGCAGGGATCAATGTGATCGCAGAAGCTGAAAATGGCAGGGAGGCGGTGCAAATCGCCGAGAAGTTAAAACCGGACCTGGTGTTAATGGATTTCAGTATGCCCGAACTCAACGGATTGGAGGCTACCCGCCAGATTAAGCAGCGAGTACCCGAAGTTAAAGTCCTGATCCTGACCCGTCACGCCAACCAGGAGTACGTTAAGAGCATCTTGAGAGCCGGGGCTTCCGGCTATTTGATTAAAAAATCTGCGGCGGATGAACTCGTCCTTGCCATTCAGTCTGTGTGCTGCGGGGATTCCTTTCTTGACTCATCGATATCCAAAATGGTTATCGAAGGATTCTTGCATCGATCAGAGGGGGAGACCCTGGAGGTAAAAATCACTCCTCGTCAGCGAGAGGTGCTGCAATTAATTGCTGAAGGCCACCCCAATCGTGAAATAGCTTCCATCCTGCACATCAGCGTTAAGACAGTAGATAATCACCGTGCCAATTTGATGGGGAAGCTCGGCTTAAACAGCAATGCCGACTTAATTCAATATGCCATCCGCAAAGGGATCATCAGCCTGGATGATTGAGCGTCTCCGAAACTAGAACTGACAATCGTGCATAACCTTCAGAAAACGACCCTAATCTAATAACGGGTTGATTTTTGCTTTAAATGGGGGAATCCCCCATTTGAACCGGGAGACCCCTCATCTACAATTGAGTTGAACACCAAATTTATTGTTAACATGAGTACAGATAAAGAGGGATACGCATGATTAAAACATTGATCGTTGATGACAACCCCAATTTCCGCAAACGAGTGAGAGATTTCCTGGACACTGCTGAGGGGCTCGAAGTCATCGGAGAGGCGAGTGATGGGGAGCAAGCCATTTCCAAAGCCCGGGAATTGAAGCCTGATCTGGTCTTGATGGATGTCAGAATGGGAGGGATGAATGGACTTAATGCCACCCAACGTTTAAAAGATGAAATCCCTGAGGTTGACATCATTATCTTGAGCAAGTACGACTTACATGAATACCGGGAAGCGGCCAGGAGCAGAGGGGCCAATGGGTACGTGGTAAAGATGAACATGGTTGATGATTTACTGCCAACCATTCAGCGGGTGATGATTGATCAAGGTTAAAACTAGCAAGTACAGGAATCTATATGGTTAACACAATTCAGGATTTGAAGGATACGGGAAAACCACTCAACGTTTTGTTGCTTGAGGATCGAGAGGAAGACGCAGAGCTCATTCTTCACTATCTGCGGGTCGCTGGTTTTGATCCAACCTGGAAAAGGGTGGAGACGGAAGGTGATTTCAGGCAGCACCTCGACCCTTCACTCGACATTATCATTGCCGATTACAATCTCCCCCAATTCACCGGTCTCCAGGCCATTGATATCGTCACCGAAACTGAACTGGGCATCCCGGTCATTGTTGTAACGGGCGCGATTGAAGAAACCGCTCTCGAATGCATGCGCCGGGGAGCTGTAGACTATTTATTAAAGGACAGATTGGGGCGTTTGGGACCAGCTGTTATCAAAGTGCTGGAAGAGAGAAGGATTCGCGAGGATAATAAACTCACCTTGGAAGCGCTGCGCGCAAGCGAGCAGCGTTATCGCGGGATTGCAGATACAGCAGTGACAGGCCTAACAATCGTAGACCCTGATGATGTCATTACCTACACAAACCAGGCTTTCGCAGAAATTGTTGGTTATAAATCTAATGAGCTGCAGGGAATGTCTTTGAGCCAGCTTGTTGACTCTGATGAATTCGCTATGATCAAAACCCAGACAGGTCATCGAAAACAAGGTAAAAATGGGCAATATGAGACTATTATGAAGCGAAAGGATGGTCAATCGCTCAACATCATTGTCTCTGCCAGCCCGCTTACCTCTAAGGATGGAAAATATAAAGGGGCTCAAGCGGTAATCACGGATATTAGCGAGCGGGTGCAGGCCGAAAAAGCCCTGGGTGAAGGTGAAGAAAAACTGCGATTAATGATTGATAATTCACCCATTGGTTTCAGCTCCACGGACATGAAGGGTAACTTCCTGGAAGTGAATCCGGCGATGTGCCTCATGGTGGGTTATTCCAAAGATGAATTGCTAGCCAGACATTTTAATCAAATCTCTCATCCTGATGATAGAGAAACCAATCAGGAAATGTATCAGAATTTAATGGAAGGGAAAATCGAATATTTCGACCTTGAAAAGAGATATATTCATAAAACCGGAAAAGTTATTCATGTTCTGATCAGATCACAACTTGCCCAAAGTTTTGAAGGGGAACCACTTTTTGAATTTGCTCTTGTTGAAGATATCACTGAGCGGGTGCAGGCTGATGCCCAACTCAAATTACAATCGCTTGCTCTTGAATCAGCAGCCAACACCATTGTCATCACTGACGCTGAAGGGAATATCCAGTGGGCCAATCCAGCATTCAACACCTTGACCGGATATTCTCTCGAAGAAGCCCTGGGGAATAATCCCCGCATCCTGAAATCTGGACAACACGATAAGAAATTTTATAAAAACCTGTGGGATACGATTTCCAAAGGGGAGGTCTGGCAAAGCGAAATTATCAATAAACGCAAAGGCGGGGAACTGTATACAGAAGAGATGACCATTGCCCCGCTTTTGTCTGAAGAGAATGAAATCACTAATTATATTGCCATTAAGCAGGATGTCACTGAGAGAGTACAGGCGGAGAAAGAGATTCAGCAGCACACCGAGGATCTGATGCTGATAAATACGATAAATAATGCGGCTAACCGAGGTGTGGAGCTTCCAGTATTGTTAAAATTGCTCGCCGAGGAAGTTAAACGAGTATTCAACAGCAAGAGCACCACGGTTTATTTATATAACCAGGATCAAAAGTATTTAGAAATGCCTTACGTTGCCCTTGGACAGGAGGTTGTGGAGCAGATTGAAAAACATATCGGAACCACCCTGCCTGCTATTCGCATCCCCGTTGAGGAAGGGAGTTTAGCAGAGGAACTATTACATTCCGATGGGCCATGTCTCATTAACGATGCAGAGACCATCCAAAAATGGATGCTGGAATTCACGCGTTCCAATAACTTATCTGAAAAATCGAGGCTAATTATCAGGAATTTAATTCTGCAAAATTTCAAACTAGAGGATATTCAGTCTCTTATAGCAATTCCCATGATGTCGGCTGGTGAGTTGATCGGGCTGATGGATTTCTCTTGTCATGAACCATTTACTGAGGAGGATATGAAGCGAGTCGCTGGTGTTAGTGGGCAAGTAACGACGGCTATTACGAGTCTGAAGGCTGAGAAGGAAAAAGCTCGCAGCCGGAAACTGCTGTTAACTCTCAGCCAAGCTGCTCCGGCTGTGCAGCGCGCTAATAACGACGTCGAAATCTTCAGCGCTATTGGAGAACAAGTGGGCAAGATGGGTTTTGAAATCACCGTCTTTACCCTTAGCGATGACAAGAAACAACTGGCAATGTCCTATCACCACCTAAAACCAGGTCTAGTGCGGACTATCGAAAAACTGACCAAGCAGTCAGCAAAGGACTACAGTTTCCCGCTGAAGCCGGAAGGCTATTACCACAAAATCATCACCAATAATAAGACACAATTTAGTCATCTTGAACTCGAGCCCATTGAAGAGTCTCTGCCCCGGTTATTGCGTCCACTAGCAAATCAAATTATGGAGTTATTTGGTAAACAGCAGTCCATCATTGCCCCTTTGGCCGTACGCGGCGAGGTGAAAGGTTTACTGTCCTTCTCTGGCTCTGATCTGACCGAATCCGATATTCCAGCAGTTACGACCTTTGCAAACCAGGCGGCGATCGCCCTCGAGAAGACACGGCTTATCGATGAGGCACAAGAATTGGCCGCCTTTAACGAAAGCATTGTCCAGAGTATGGCTGAAGGCATTGTCTTGCAGGATACTGAAGGATTCTTTACTTTCGTCAATCCCGCGGCGGTGAGCATGCTGGGATACACAGCTGAAGAATGGGCCGGAATGCACTGGAAGAAAATTGTCCCTCCCGATCAACAGTACATCATCCAGTCAGCCGAAGAACGGCGGATCCGCGGTGAGTCCGACAATTATGAACTGGATCTGATCGACAAAGACGGTCAGCAGATTTCCGTTCTGTTGAGCGGCTCCCCTCGCTTCGATGCGGAGGGTCATTTCGAAGGGACGATCGGGGTCTTTACTGATATCACCGAGCGTAAGCGGGAGAAGGAAAATATCTTGCGTTATAGCCGGATCTTCGAAGATTCACTCAATGAAATCTATTTATTCGAAAAAGATACGCTGAAATTTACTCAGGTGAACAGCGCTGGTCAGGATAATTTGGGATATACAATGGAAGAGTTGGGTGAATTAACCCCAATTGATATAAAACCCGGAATTACAGCTGAATCCTTTGCAAAATTGATAGAACCCTTAAGGAAAGGTGAATCGGAAAGGATTGTTTTTGAGACAGTTCACAAACGTAAAGATGGTTCACTTTATGAAGTTGAAGTACATCTACAGCTTTTGCACCATGAGGACGAAGCGTTATTTGCTGCGATTGTTTTGGATATCACGGAACGCAAGCGGGCTGAGAAGGAATTAAAAGAGTACACGCATCAATTGGAAACGTTAAACACCACCACTGCGGCGCTATCCACATCACTCAAGTTAGATCATTTGCTGGAACTCATCCTAGATCAGATCAGTAAAGTGCTGCCCTTTGATAGCGGAGCTGTTTTCTTGATGGAAGAGGGAGAATTGCGCGTGGTGATAGATCGCGGTATCAATCCGTCAACCAAAGGAAATATTTTCCCCGGCGGAAACGAACTCTTCCAAGAGGTCAAACGGACGAGTAACCCGGTTATTGTCAGTAACACCAAAGATGATCCCCGGTTTCAAAATTGGGGAGAATCAGAAAATGTAGCAAGCTGGATGGGTGTTCCTCTGATTGTCCGCGATACCTTGATCGGTTTCTTGACTCTTGACAGCTTCCAACTCAATGTCTTCTCAGATGAGCATGCCGATCTTACCCAGACCTTCGCTTCTCAAGCTGCTCAGGCGATCGAAAACGCCCGCCTTTTTAACGAGACCAATCAACGTCTGAAACAAATGGCCGCACTCCGAAAAATCGACCAGGCCATCACTGGCAGCTTTGATTTAGAAGTTACCCTGAATATAATATTGGATAATTTGCTGGCACAATTGAATGTAGATGCTGCGGCAGTGCTGAGCTACCAGCCAGATCTCCAGACATTGCAGTTTGCCCAGGGTCGCGGTTTCAAAACCTCCGCTCTCCAATCTGCAGATATGCGTTTGGGGGAGGGGTTCGCCGGAGAGGTTGGTCTGCAAAGAGACCATGTTTTCATCCCTGATTTGAACCAGGTTGAAGGTAAATTCAAGGAATGGCCCGGGTTCCGCGAAGAAGGGTTCTCGGCCTATTATGGCCTTCCTTTGATTGCAAAGGGAAAATTAGTCGGCGTGTTGGAAACTTTCCAGCGATCTCCTCTTAATCCGGGAGACGACTGGGTGAATTATCTACAAACGCTAGCTAATCAGGCAGCCATTGCCATTGATAACATCACCCTCTTTGATGAACTGCAGCGCGCTAACGTGGATTTGACCCTGGCCTATGATGCCACCATTGAAGGCTGGGCTCATGCCCTTGAGTTGAAGGATATGGAAACTGAGGGCCACAGCCGCCGGGTGGTTGCGTTGACCATGGATATGGCGAGAAGGATGGGGGTCAGGGGGGGAAAACTTGGACACATCCGCCGGGGCGCATTGCTGCATGATATCGGCAAGATGGGCATTCCTGACGGCATATTGCAAAAAAACGGTAAGCTGACTGATGAGGAGTGGCAAATTATGCACCAGCATCCGGTTTATGCCTATGAGTGGCTATCTGCAATCCAATACCTGCGGCCCGCATTGGAAATTCCCTATGCTCACCATGAGAAATGGGATGGCACCGGCTACCCACGCGGCATGGAAGGAGAGCAAATCCCCCTGGCTGCGCGTATCTTTGCCATCGTGGATGTCTGGGACGCGCTGAGATCGGATCGGCCTTACCGGAAAGCGTGGGACAAAGAAAAGACTTTGGCCCATATCAAAGAAGGTTCAGGGACTCATTTTGACCCCCGGGTAGTGGACGCTTTTATTGATATGATCGAAATGGACAAATAAATGCTTCCGGTATGGACCCGAAGGGGAAGGGATTTCAGGAAGTCGGTCCAGATAATCTCTATCATATAATTTCCCAAATAGATGGGACTATCTGAAATGCTGGTATTACACAGCAGAATCTAGCAGCATTTAATATGCTTGATCAACAACATGAATGGCTGGGCTATGAGATTACAGAAGAGTTACCAGCGGACGGCAAAAGGTGGGGGTGGATATTGCTTAGTTACCTCACGATTTCATCCTGGCAGCAATACATCTGAGAATATTGTCAACTGGCAGTAGGGCACACCGGGATATAGGGGTATTTTTTGTAAGAAAGGTTTATAAAAATCCCGGGGAAATGTCTCCACTGGTAATTATCCCTGATGAGGGGATATTTTCCGGGAATTAACTTTAAGTACTTAGTGGAAGGAATTGTAATGTCCGAAAACGCCCAGAGAGGCGTTTCTTGCATTTTTGTAATTTGAGTTGATTGTAATTAGAAAGAGCATCGGTATACTGTTTAATAGTTATGAGTTCTTTTTAATCTTTAATCAAAGAGAGTTGTCCCAAATGGTATAACCGAGATTTACCCCGGTTCAAAACAAGTTAATTTTACAACGGGAATCTAAGTTGCGACTATGAAAACCAAGCTAAAAATCCTCTCTATTGAGGATAATCAAAAAGATCAAAAAAGTTTAGAGCAGCACATTGCCAGTGAGAATTTACCTTATGAACTGACAGCTGTGAGTTCTGTGCCTGACGCCAGAGAAGTACTGGAGTTAGTGGAGTTCGACTTAATTTTAAGTGAATCTCACCTGGGCAATGGCAAGGTTTTCGACCTGATTGATGGTTTGGAAGATCTCCCTTTAATTATTCTTGTGGGGGAGAATAAGGACAACAATGCTGTCCAGGCGTTAAAAGCGGGGGCGGCAGATTATCTGTTCAAGGACGGCCAGGGAGAGTACCTAAAGCTTTTGCCCGCCGCGATCGAAAAAGCGGTTCAGGAAAGAGAGGGTGAAAACGAGTTTAATAGATATCATAAGCAGCTGGAAGAGATCGTGGCTGGACGGGCACATGTCTTGATCCAATCCAACCAACGCCTGACGGATGAGTCCTTACAGCGGGCGCAGGCTGAAGTTGAGCTCAGAGAAAGCAAGGAGATCTATCTCCGATTTTTCCAAACCTCTCGTGATGCCGTCTTTATTACCTCGGAAGATGGGAGTTGGATTGATATGAATCAGTCCGCGATTGATCTCTTTGGTTACCAAAAAAAGGAACAATTATTAAGCGTTAATATATTTGATCTTTATTATGAGCCGAAAGAACGTGAGGCCTATACACAGGTGATCAAGGAACAAGGATTTACAAAAGACTACCCTCTCAAACTGCGAAAAAATGACGGGGGTGTTTTTGATGCTCTTATCTCGTCGACTCTGTACGAAGTGGACAATAAGATTGTGGGATATCAAGGAATTATCCGGGATATCTCCCAGGACTTACAAGTTGAGGAAGAACGTCAGCAGCTGTTGAACCAGCAGGCTGTAATAGATGAACTTTCCGTTGATGTTGGTTCAATTTTGGAACTAGATAAGCTCTATGAGAGTATCATTTCCCATATCGTTAAATTGTTCGATGTGAATACTTTTATTATTTCCAAATATGACCACGAAAACGATCTCATTGAAGCAAAATTTGCCTGGGAAGATGGCCAAATTACTGTTTCAAATAAACTTCATGCCCTCCCCCTCGACAAATTTGGGCATGGAAATAAAAGCCGGGTAATATGCTCCAAAAAGACGGTATATATACCTGATTTAGGGAAATACCTGCTTGAAAATAGCGATCCAGCCCTGAAGGATAAAGATTTTGATGAAATATTCAGTTTAGATGAAGACGAGGAAAGTGCAAATTATTCAACGCTTTTGGCACCATTGGTTGTGGACAAGAAAGTGGTTGGGGCACTGCAAATTCTGAACAATCAGCTTGATGCTTATGCCAAAGAGGAATTTTCCTTATTAACGAAAATAGCGAATGTGGTGGCAATCGGCTTGCAGAAAGCCTATTTGTTCGAGGAATCCGAGAGACTCGTAGAAAAATTAACAACCTTAAATAGAATTGAACAAACGATTTTAGAAAATCTGTCCTTACCTTCTATCCTGGATAGTTTAGTAGATCAGTTTGTGCGGGAGCTGGATGTAGATGCTGCAGACGTATTATATTTTCACCCAACATTAAAAACCCTGAAGCTTATCGCTCAAACCGGATTTCGCCAGAATGTCTTGCAGAATACAGACCTGGAAATAGGAGAAGGGTATGCAGGTACCGCGGCCCAATCACGAAAGACTATCTATGTCCCAGATCTTACTCAAGAAGAAACAAATTTCACTCGATCGCTAGAATTCACCGCAGAAAAATTTGTTTCCTATTTTGGTGTTCCTTTGCTAGCCAAAGGGCAGTTGGTTGGTGTGCTGGAAATTTTTCACCGCAGCCCATTGGATCCAAGCCAGCAGCGGTTAGAATTATTTGAGATGGTAGCTGGATATGCCGCAATTGCTATAGATCATCAAAATCTCCAAAAGGAGCTTGAGCGTTCTCGCACTGAAATCATCAAAGGGTTTGACGCGATTATTGAAGGCTGGGCAAAAGCCCTGGAATTGCGAGGGATTGAACCTCCTGGACACGCACAACGCGCAGTGGACCTGACTCTGCGTTTAGCTGGTGAACTTGGCCTGAGTGGGGACACATTGGTAGAGTTGCGCAGAGGGGCGCTTTTACACGATATTGGAAAGATGGGCATTCCGGATCAAGTCTTGAATAAAGGAAAAGAATTGACCAAAGAGGAAAGGAAGATGCTTGGGCGCCATCCAATAGATGCCTTTGATTTGCTGGGACAAATTGATGCCCTTCAATCAGCTCGTGACATTCCCCTTCACCACCATGAACGCTGGGATGGAGAGGGTTACCCACAGGGATTAAAAGGGGAAGAGATTCCTTTTCAGGCCAGGATTTTTGCCATAGTAGATGTTTGGGACGCGTTATCGACTGATCGGCCCTATCGAGATGCCTGGCCTCGAGACAAGGCGGTTGCCCATATCAAAGAGCAGTCGGGAAAACATTTTGACCCCCGGGTAGTGAAAGCGTTTCTTAAAATCATCGAATCGGGCAGAAAATTGGAACAGAAGCCAGAAAGAGTTAGCGATTAATGCGCAGATTGGCATAATGGTTTGAGCAACCATCTCCACACCCGGACAAGAAAAATCTAATCTAAAACGAAACCTCCCCTAACATGAAGAGCGGTTTATTGATTCAGTTCCACTGCCTTTGTAATGGACGCCAAGTTCCTCTTGCTTCATCCTCACCTAAGATTGGGTTTAGGAAATTTTGAAGATGAATATAAGCTTCATCAAAAGAGACTTCATCCATGCCAAGCGATTCCGCCATTCTATTGTAAGGCCTCAACCATTCTCTTGGCGGTGGAGATAACTCAGAAGGGATTTCATGTGTGGACGCATGATCAAAAGTGGCTTTGATTGCCGCCACGAGTTCTTGTTTATTAATTTCACCTAACTCGGCAAGAAGTATGATATCGATAAAATCTTTTACCCTTGAGCTTGGTCCAGAACCGCGCGGACGTGAATATGCATGTAACTTCTCTGCAATCTGCTGATTAACAGGGTAGCAAGGGATACTTACAGATTCCAGGTTGGCAAAAGAGAGCAGATTGGGTGTATCTAGATAATCAATCGACCCAATTATTGGATCACCTACTCCAACATCTATATGGAAGGATTCAAAGGCGCGGCTATCTAAAAGAGCGCGGATACTAAACCGCAAAACAGAAGGTCCCTCAACAGCAATTTCGGTTGCTGATGCCACCTCAAAGGAAAACCAATCTCCAAGGTCAAGAAAGCCGGCGGCTTGGAGAGCTGGTTTTCCTTTTTCTGTTCTATTGACAACAGGTCAATATCCTTTGTTGTTCGAGCGCGGTCTCCCAGCCTTAGTTGAAGAGCGTAACCACCTTTGAGCACCCACTTATCTGGCTGGATGTGAACCAATCTGATCAGGAATCTTTCAAACACCACTAATTTCCTCAAACGCACTAAGGGCATTTCAGTCTCAAGGCTGATATTTCTTATCCGGGTCTCCAGGGCTTGGCGGAAATCACGGCTAGTGTTGTATTTCATAAATCCCCCTCTTTTTGATATTCAGTTAGTATTTTCTTGAACCTTCCTCCTCTTTTTTCGGTTTGGGCCCAAAGCATTTCCATGGTTACCATGCCATTGCTAATCCCTTCGTTAATCGCCAGCTTTACTTGCTCTTTGGCAAGGCCGGTCGCAGAGACATCAGCAAGAGTTCGAGCAACAGTCGTAATTGGTAGACCCTCTTGTGTGGTGATATCTTTTACTTCAAGTTGATTTGTATGCTGCCTAATTCCTTTTCTTCTTACAGAAGAGGATCTTGGGACGATGATATGGATTTCATTAGGAAGCACGTCAGAAAGATCGTAGACAGATAGCGCACTCTCATGAGAAATCACTGAGTTAGATCCTGTCCGAAGCCAAGCAATAAAAAGATCCTCAAATGGTGATCCCGGAAAATTTACGAGGCGATATACTCCATGCGCAACACGCGCGAATCGCCCATTTTTCACGTTTTTTGATAGGCGGTCCCAAGTAAAACCAAGCTTTCTGGCTTGAGAGGCAGCGAAGTACCCCCCCTGACTCTCTGCGATATTATATAGTTGATCATAATCTGGTTTGTTGTTCATGTATGTAAAACCTTGCCTAAAAGAATAGGTTATGCATACATTATGCACCATTTTTATCCAAACGTCCAGTAATAATAAATAAAAGCAACTAACGGGATATCAGTTGCTTTCAGGTCACTGCGAACATAATAAATAGAAACAGCCAAGCTGGTGGACTGAACCCCAAAAACAGGACACAAAAATAAAGGCACCTCTCGTACAATATTAGTAAGGGAGGTGTTTTTGTTAGGCAAGGAAGCAAAAGAAAATTGATATTATTTGTAGCCTTGAATATATTGAAATTGTTCCAGCCTGATCCCGGAGTTGCTTGAATTCCCCTGACCGAATTTGCAGGAAACTCAGCTGTTGATTTTGTTGACCCCGCACGATCGGGACGCTATACTTAATTGAAGCAACTAAACAACAGGGAGAAACCAACAGAGCCCAAGAATTTTCCTGTTTTACCGACAGGAGTTGCGAAGGTCGAGCGGCTTTATTAGGAAGTAATTATGAGGAGGAATGTGATGAATAAATCTGAAAAGTTTGGATCTGTGGATCAGGCATCCTTAACTGTCCTGGTTGACAACAAGGCAGATTTGATCGTTAAGTCATCTGCCCGGGTAAAGTATTTCACCGAGGAATCTTTGCTGGCGGAGCATGGGTTTTCTGTCCTGATTCAACTAGATGGGCAGGAGAGGAAAATGTTGTGGGATGCCGGTGTTTCCAAAATTGCATTGCTGGAAAATATGCGCCGCATGAAACTGGATAAAACTTCTCTGACAAAAATTGCCCTCAGTCACGGACACTTCGACCATTACGAGGCTATGACCGATTTATTAATCGGGCTTGATTTGCTGCCCAAATACAAAAAGTGGAATACGCCAGTTAATGAAAAAGACATTGGGGAGTGGATGACCAGATCCCGGATTCCGATCATTGCCCATCCAGCAGCATTTCGTGAACGCTGGAAGGTCAATGATGATGGCACGATGGTTGGTCCGATTTTGCCGCCACCTCAAGGGGAATGGCAAGCAGCCGGCGCGGAGATTATTCTCTCTGAGGGACCATATCAACTTGCACCTGGATGTTGGACCACGGGCTATGTTCCCAGGAATAGCTTTGAAGAATCTGGAAGATCGAGTCAATTAAGATATCGAAGCGGCCCAGATTTTATGCCCGATGACCTTGAAGAGGATCAGGCTATTGTAATTAATGTCAAAGGTAAAGGGTTGGTTGTGTTATCCGGGTGTGCTCACTCCGGCATTGTGAACACTATAGAACACGCCAGGGAATTTTCCGGGGTTGATACGGTCCACGCGGTAATTGGAGGGTTACATCTAGCCCGGGCAACCGAGGAAGAGATTGATCAGACCGTAGAGTATATGAAAAGCATAAAACCCCAGCTAATAGTGCCGGGGCACTGTACAGGATTTAAAGCAATCAGTCGGTTCGCGCAGGAAATGCCCGACCAATTCATTGAAGGGGTGGTTGGGGCTGCATACTCGTTCTGAAATTTATTTACTGGGTTGTTCCCTTGCTAAAATGAATGCCAATTTTATTTATTAGGCAGCCTGGCCCTGTAAATAGTACTTGCTCAATTAATAGTTTAGAGGTTTGGGCAGGCAGGGAGGAAAGAATATGTGGGGATACTCGCTCTTGTTTTTGGTTTTTTTCTCAGCGATGAGCTGTATCTGGTTCGTAGATCATGAGCCACGATGGCTTTTTTATTTATTTAAACCGCTGACAATGATATTGATCTGCCTGGCAGCCATCTTGGGAGGGAGCGAACTGACGGTTTATAAGCTAATGATTATCGGGGGTCTGGTTTGTTCTCTGGTGGGGGATATATTCCTTATGCTGCCTGCCGATCGATTCCTGCCCGGATTGGCGGCATTTTTGTTTGCTCATCTCTGTTACATCACCGCCTTTGCGTCTGATATTAATTCCTTGAGCTGGTGGCCGCTAATTCCCCTTATTGTCTGGGGTGTTGGGTTTTACCTGTTTATTTCCCCTGCTCTCGAAAAACTTAAAATGCCGGTGATTATTTATATTGTGATCATTCTGATAATGACCTGGTTGGCCTGGGAGAGATGGATACAAACGGGACAAATCGAAACGCTGTTGGTCCTGATCGGGGCGGTTCTTTTTGCCGTTTCAGATACCATTCTGGCCGCTAATCGATTTAAGGGTCCATTTAAACCAGCCCGGGCTTTGAACCTGGCTACATATTTCGCAGCCCAGTGGCTGATAGCCAGCTCGGCAGGGATGTTGATTCTCTAGAAACGGATATGGAAAATCTCTGAGTTAGGTTAAGTTTGGCTGAGCAATTTAATCAGGTTTGATTTGTTTAGCGATATTATCCGTAAGCTGATGTCCGGATTCATGCATGAGGGTTTCGTGGTCAAAATCATCGAGTTTGGTCATGGTGGTCAGGCAGGGAAAATGCTTGTGTAGCAAGTTGGCTTTATCCAGGACTTCATCAGTAGAAAGACCAATAATTTGTTCGGCGACATGACGGGTGTTTCCGCAGACAGCATTGCGGACCACTTCAGCGGAAACGATCTTTTTACCCTCGGGGTCTAGTTCAATATTCAGATCAGGTTTTCCAAAATAACGGGCAAATTCTGCTATTTCAGGACTCTCAAATTTAACTCGATCCCACCGGGTAACCCCGTAGTCATGCCCCGTTAAGGAGCAAAGCGGCCTGGGGGCGGCATAGACAACATCCATATCCTCCAGCCATCCGCGTAATTGACGCCCCAGTCCAAGCGGCAGCCAGGTCTCGTTATTTACTGCGATGATCACAGCTTTTGCCCCGCTTATCCTGGCAATCTCGGGCAGCAGTTCAGCCACGCCTTTAATTTCCGCAAAAGATAGAATCAGATCAGTTGCGGGGAACGTGTCGGGAAGATGATCTTCGGGATAATCAATCATTGGGGGCAGCGCTTTCGGTGTCTGCCAGGTATTGATAACCCAATTTTTGGGGGCATACGCGCGGATATTTCGCACGTTGCGTTGACCGAACTCATCGGTGACCAGAGCTAATATTTTCATGGTTTGATGTACTGACAATAAAGGAGAATCAAAATAACCCGCTGGAATCTCCCTGCTTAATGAAACAGCTAATCATCAACCCCGCGCAGGTTTTCAACGTCCGGCAATTTCCCGGCCAGATCCTGAGGTTTATGGAGCAAGGTGGGCAAGTGCTCTGTACAAATCCTGAACTTCTTGCCTTGATAGCGAAATGCAAACAGCGGCACCTGGGAATTATCTCTTCCGCAATGGATGCAGGTTTTCTTATCTTTTTTAGTCATAATTTTCCTCAATAAAGTGAATAGAATAAAGTTATTTACTTGCGGGCAGAAGAGATCAATTATTCCATGATGGCTTTCAGGGCCTGGTATTGATCAGGTCCGCGAAGATCGTCAAGCCATTCTGAATTTGTCCGCATCCGCATTGTTCCTGCTCCTTTGGAGATGAACAAATTATAGCATGCCGACAAGCATGATTTAAGCGGCAAGGACAGATCCTTCCGGAACACTTCTTATTGATGGTTTATCCGAGTTTGCTGACAAAGATTGTATGAGAGCTAATTTGAACCTGTTATAGGCTCAATAAAACTCCATCGAGCGGACAGGAATTTCATCAGGATGTAGTTGGGAATTGCTATTATAATTGCTGCTATGTTAAATAAAAAAGTTCTTGACTGGATTGAGGGTTATGTGCTGTCCAGGGTGCTCGTTTTCGGTGATTTTGTCGGTACCGTGAGCAGATCTGATTTTTTAATTGATATTGATACAGAGGATGAATATTTCCGCAGATTTGAAGGTCAAAGGATTCAGGCCCTGTCCTTGCCGGTAAAGAGCAGGAACTTGAGCACTCTCCTGGGAGAACTCGAAGTTTGTTTTCAGCGCGGTTGGGAATTGAAGGATGCCGGGAAATGGACCTCAGCTGATTTCGATCAGGTTTATCAGCTAAGTCAACAAATTAACTCCGAGATTCTTTCTTTAAGAGGGGAAGAATAAAAAGGAATTTATTCTGGCAAAGCTGGATTTCGCAAGTTCTGCCTGCCCGTAATAAAACTACTGGGCAGGTCTCCTCCTATCCTGAATTATGTTATTATTTTGTTTGAGAGGAGAGTCTATGTTCGAGGTCGAACATTTCTTAGCGGCTGGAAACAAACTGGGCGAAGGGCCCCTCTGGCATTCCGGAGAGAGAGCTCTTTACTGGGTGGATATTGAGGAGGGGTGTTTTTACCGCTATTTTCCTGAAACAGGTACCCGGGAAAACTTTCAAATTGGCCAACCTGTCGGCTGCCTGGCCTTCCGAGCTTCGGGTGGTCTGGTATTGGCCTTGCGGGATGGTCTGGGGTTCTGGGAGTTAGAATCGCAGATATTTCAACTGGTTCAAAATCCTGAAGAGGGCAGGAAAAATGCCCGATTTAACGACGGCCGGGTGGACAGAAATGGACGCTTCTGGACTGGTACACTTGGGGAGGATGCGGGAAGCAGCCTTTACAGGCTTGATCCTGATAGCTCTATCCGTGCTATGGAAACCGGGATTACTATCTCCAATGGAATCGGTTGGAGCCCGGACGACCAGACGATGTACTATACCGACTCTCCTTTAAGAGTGATTTATGCTTATGATTTTGATTCAGACAGCGGCTTAATCAAGAATCGCCGGCCATTTGTCCAGGTTCCAAAGGGAGAAGGTTTCCCGGACGGATTATGTGTGGACAGTGAGGGGTTTATTTGGAGTGCGCATTGGGACGGATGGCGGATTACGCGTTATGATCCGGACGGGAAGGTGGAACGGGTCATTCCGCTCCCGGTACAGCGTCCCACCAGCTGTGCCTTCGGCGGACCGGAATTAAATCAGCTTTATATAACCTCCGCCTGGACTGGACTAAGCGAGGCGGATCGCAGTGAACAACCTTTGGCAGGAGACTTGCTACGGATGCAGACAGATGTCACCGGACAGCAGGAAAACGAGTACCAGGGATGATATGAAAAACGCAGAATCAGAGAAGCATTCAATCGTTGTCTTGATTGGACCGATGAGTACAGGTAAGGGAACCATCGCTCAGCTGCTAGCTGACAAGCTGGGCATTCCACGGTATGAGATGGACGAATTGCGCCATAGGTTTTACGGAGAAATGGGTTATGATGAGAAATTAGCCTCAAGAATTGTTGGTGATGAGGGTATGATGAGCCTCATTCGCTATTGGAAACCATTTGAAGCCTATGCGGTTGAACGAGCTTTAGAAGAGTTTGAGAATTGTGTCATTGATTTCGGTGCTGGGCATTCAGTATACGAGGATGAGGAATTTTTCTCCCGGGTAAAAACCGCGCTGGAACCGGTTGAGAAAGTGATCCTGATTCTGCCCTCGCCTGATCTGGATCGGTCGGTTGAAATCGTAAATGAAAGATTCTCGGATTTATTAGTGAGAGAAGTTGGAAAAGTTGACCCAGAATTGCTTCGGCTGAATGAGTATTTTGTTAGACATCCCTCGAACAGTATGCTGGCGAAAAAGACTGTTTACACGGAAGGCCAGACAGCAGAGGAAACTACTGCTGAAATTCTAAAATGGATTCGAGATAATGGTGGGGTAGATAAAGGGAAAGAAAAGCATCACCCGGTACAGCTTTCCTTTAACTTTCCCTGAATTGTGGTGACTTGATCTTTGTCTGGATTTCTCGCGGAGCTAGTCCTGCCTGCACTGAGCGAAGAGCAGCAAAGACGAAGTAAGTAAAAGTGAAGGGCCAGCAATGACAAACGAGAGGATGTAATTCCGGGGACCTCTATTTCAGCCTGCATATATCCAGCATGACTCTCTAGATAAGTCTGCCATCGCACTGGTAAGCAGTGGAGGGTGAAAGTATAATATAGGAAGAGTTAGGGGATCACCTTTGCGCAAGGGTGATCGAGGTATTCTTTCCAGAGCAGGCACACAAATCTGGAGAAGTAAATAATTTTAACATGAACAAAAAAGACGTCATTAATTTGCTGTCAAAGATACTATATTTTTCTGGGTTGGATTCCACTGCTTTGCAGCTAATCAGCGAGGCCACACTTCAGCATACATACGAGGAAGGTCAATTTGTTTTTATGGAGGGTGAGCCCTGCATAGGGTTGTATGTTGTTGAGCAGGGATGGGCCAGAGCTGTGAAGATATCAGCCTCAGGCAGAGAGCAGGTAATCCGATTTGTTGGACCAGGGGATGTTTTTAATGAGGTCGGTGTCATGGCGGGGGGAGTGAATGTGGTCACGGTGGAAGCTATGGAACCGCTAAAGCTTCTGATCATCCAACGAGATGTCCTGTTAGATTTGGTGGACCAGCACCCGACTTTGGCAAAAGCACTTATTGAAAACCTGGCAAAGCGAGTGCTTTATGCGATGAACCTGGTTGCCGGTCTTTCACTGCACTCGGTTGAAAGCAGACTGGCTCGTTTCTTGTTGACGCAGGCCAAGGGCAATATTATCAGCCGGAAAAAATGGACAACCCAGGCTTTCATCGCTTCCCAGATTGGCACTGTTCCCGTTGTGGTCAACCGGGGTTTTAGCTCATTCGTCGAAAATGATCTCATTGAGCTGGAAAGAGACCAAATCCAGATCTTAAATCAGCAGGAATTACAGAAAATTGCCTCATTAACCGAATAGGTTTACACAATCACAAATAAGACCTCCGTAATTGTGAATTTTGGAATTCCGGAGCAGTTGTGAAGTAAGTGATCATGGATTCCACCGCAGCGCGGTGAGCTCCGGACACCACTTACTTTTTTTATTTTGGGGATCGAGTTTTTAATGAAACCCGCTTTGAAAAACTGGTGTGTGAAAAATATACTTAAGTAGAGGACAAGCCATACCTTAATTGTTATGCTGGAGGTAATTCATAAACCAGATTCATGTTATTAAGGAGATGAGAATGAGGAACTTGTACAAAATTGTTGTATTGTTGATGCTTGTCGCTCTCCCTCTGGCGGCTTGCAGCCCTGCTTCTGACGCTGCTCCGGCTGCTTCCGAAGCAGTAGTTGATTTTGACTGGGACCAGGATTATATTTCTGAAGTCCCGCCAATCATGATGTTGGATCCTTATTTCCAGATTTTTGGACAATCACAGGAACCGGTTCCTTATTATTATGAGGATGCTGTCAAATTGGCCGGTCACTCTTGCGGCGCGACCTCTGGAGCGTGGACAATTACCCGCAAAGCACTTGAAGTACTCTATCCCAATGGGGAAATTCCAGTGCGCGGTCAAATCGCAGTAGAGGCCCCCGGCGCTGAAGATGAATGGTTTGTCGGTGTGTTTGGTGAGATCATCACCATGATTACCGGCGCTTCACCCCACACAGGTTTTATTGGTGCAGAGTTTGGGCAAACAGACCAGGTCTTTGTTCGCCAAAACAAAATGGTCTATTCAGAAGAGCCAACTGAACAGATGCCTCCGCAGAGAGAATGGATCTTTACCCGACTTGACACTGGAACAAAAGTTGGTATCAAATTCAACCTGGTAGTGATAACACCTATCACTACTCCAGAACTCCAGGAAATGGGAAAGAAGATGGCCGCAGGTGAAGCTACTCCTGAAGAGACTGCCGATTACTATGTGTACTGGAATGATCGAGCGAAATTTGTGTTTGAAAATGCAGATTCCCTTGATGGTTTCTTCCAAATGACAATTTATCAAGAAGCCCCAATAACAACAGGAGAAGCTATTGCAGAAGTAAACACAGCTGAAATGGCTGAAGGATTTGCCTGGGATCAAGATTATATTACTGAAGTCCCCCCGATCATGATGAACGAGCCATATTTTAGGATCTTTGGGCAGTCGCAAGAACCGGTTCCTTATTATTACGAGGAAGCAGTCAGGCTGGCCGGCCACTCCTGTGGTGCTACAACAGGAGCCTGGACCATTGCCCGCAAAGCTCTAGAAGTTCTTTATCCTGATGGAGAAATTCCAGTGCGTGGTCAAATCGCTGTCGAAGCCCCTGGCGCCGAGGATGAATGGTTTGTCGGTGTGTTTGGTGAGATCATCACCTTTATTACCGGTGCTTCTCCCCACACAGGTTTTATTGGCGCAGAGTTTGGGAAAACAGATGATGTCTTTGTCCGTCAAAACAAAATGGTCTACTCAGAAGAACCAACAGGCCAGATGCCGCCAGCCAGGGAATGGATTTTCACTCGTCTTGATACTGGCGTAAAAGTAGGCGTAAAATTTAATCTTGTTGTTATTACTCCTATTCCAACCCCCGGCCGTATTGCCATGGGAAAGAAGTTGGCCGCAGGTGAAGCTACTCCTGAAGAAGCTGCTGACTATTACGAATACTGGAATGACAGAGCGAAATTCGTATTAGAAAAAGCAGATACCCTGAACGGGTTCTTTACTGTTACGGTTTATGAGTAGGAGAGATCTATCACTGCTCTTATAGTTCTCACCGGCGGTAAAGCTGAGAGCTAAAAGATATGAGAAATTGACAAAAAACGGGCTGTACCAATTACTTTTGGTGCAGCCCGTTGGTTTTCATTGAGACCTCTATGCCAGAACAGATATTTATTTCAGATTAACCGGGTCAATTTCAAGTAAATTACCCGGGTTGCCAGCGGACGCAATATTTTAAAGGGTGTTTATCTTCTGTCTGAAGGAACTGTATTGCAGCGGTGGTTGAGCAACCCCAAGAATATTTAAAACCCGCTTTACCTGTTATATCTTCGGGATGAGGAAGGCCGCGGTCGGCGATTTTGAGTCCGTTGTTGATTTTTGGGTTTAGGAACCACGTAGTCAAAATCTGACAGTGTTTTCTTCGGCAGTTTTTGCTTCATGATCTTTTCTATTTTTTGTACTAAGGCTTGATCATCCGGTGTCACAAAAGTAAAAGCCTCCCCCGTTCGCTGGGCTCTTCCGGTACGACCGATCCGGTGAATATAAGCATCGGCAGTACCTGGCATATCGTAATTGATCACATGTGAAATCCCATCAATATCCAGACCACGTGCAGCAATATCAGTTGCCACCATAATCTGGTATCGACCTTGTTTAAATCCATTAAGGGCCGCCCTACGTTGACCCTGAGTGCGGTCACCATGCAAACTGGTCACTTTATATTTGGTACGCTTAATTTTTTTAGCCAAATTCTGGGCTCGGTGTTTCGTGCGGGTGAAAATTAATATTGATTTTGTTTCTGTCTGATCGAGTAATTTAATCAAAAGTCTGCTTTTTAGATGCTGAGGGACCGGAAAAAGAGTGTGGTCAACAGTGTAAGCGGGACGGACAAGCCCAATGGCAACCCTCTTAGGTTTGTACAGTGTATGGGATGCCAGTTGTTCAATCTCTTTGGGAAAAGTTGCGGAATACAGCATGGTTTGCCGCTTTTTTGGCACATGCCGGAGAATCCGTTTAATATCAGGTAAAAATCCCATGTCCAGCATCCGGTCAGCCTCATCCAGCACCAACACTTCTACGGTCCCAAGTTTGGCGTGTTTGTTTTGAATATGATCCAGCAGGCGCCCCGGGCAGGCCACAATAATTTCTACTCCTCGGTGTAATGCCTCAATTTGGGGAGCTGCTCCAACACCGCCGTAAATGGCAACGCTGCGGATGTTTGTCCCACTACTAAAAATCCCAATGGTCTGGTGAATTTGTTCAGCCAGCTCACGGGTTGGTGTAATGATCAAAGCCCGCGTTCGTTTACCCGGGTTATTGAGCAATTTGTGCAGAATGGGTAAAACAAAAGCCGCTGTCTTTCCTGTACCCGTTTGGGCAGTGCCTATCAGGTCATGACCGGCCAGAGCAATTGGAATGGCTGATGTCTGGATCGGGGTTGGTTTGTAAAAACCTGCCCGTTTAATCGCTGTATTTAAACGTGAATCAAGATTGAACTGATTGAAGCTCATAAAAAGCAATCCTTGTATTCAGAAGTCAATAAGTTACCAGGGGAATCAAGCAGCTCTTAATTGGAACGGCGGCAACGACTGCTGAGGAATTAGTAAAACGGGTTTGATACTAATCGATAGCAGACTACTTGTCAAGCAAAACGAAACTGCACTCAGTATGGTTTCTTCCTGCTTTGCAATGACAAGCCTGATGTGATTGGAAAACGACAAATCCCCGGCACTTGGCCGGGGATTTGTCGTTTCCACTGAGAGCTATTAATACAAACTGTAGCTGATCTTGACTTCTGCCCGGACCGAGATCATCCCCAGGTTTACCGGACCGAATTCAGACGAATCGCCAGAACCACCAGAAGATGGGATATTCTGAACAGTGTTCTGGGTCCAGAGATTGTTATTTCGACCCCAATATCCACCGCTGAAATAGGACCAGGTGTTTTCGTTGATGCTCAGCACGCAGCCTGCCTCAGCTCCTGCTGCCTCTGCCAGATCGCTGGCTTTTTCGCCAGCGGCGATAACAGCCAGTTCCCGGGCTTGATCCCGGTATTTGCGCAGGTCGCTGAGGTAAAACTCCACATTGACCACCTGGTTAGCCCCGGCGTTGAGGGCGGAGATGAGCACATCATTCACTTTGCTGATATCGCGCAGGGTGACTGCCACCATGTTGTAAATTCGGTAGCCTTCTATTGTCAGGGAATCATAATCATCGTAAATCGGATTGATCACATAGCGGTCGGTTACAATGTCTTTTTCCTCTATGCCGAGTTTCTTAATGGCCTGGATCACCCGGTAGACAGTGGCGCTGTTAACTGCTTCTGTCAATTGTGGAGTCCTTCCGTTGGATTGAACCCCCAGCTGGATCAGAACCCGATCCGGGGTGACATTTACCACAGCTGTACCGCTGACATGAACCGTACGGCTACTGTCACAGGTAGTGGTTGACTCAGCAGGAGCTTGAATTCCTTCGGCGGCCATAACATCATTATTAGGCAGGCCCATAGTTGCCAGGATAGAAACCAGGACACAAATCAGGATTGTGTTGAGTACGATAGAAAGCGTTTTCATGGGAATTTCCTCCAGGTAAAAAGTTGATTTCCCCCATCATAACGATTCGCCTGGTCAGGAGTGTGTCAGAAGTCAGTCAGTTAGATGGCAGTTTTCCCCGGCAGGAAGCCGGAAAGAGATCCTGGTTCCTTGCCCTTCCTGGCTCTCGGCTTTAATATTCCCCCCTTGAGCCAGAATTAAAGATCGGGCGATAGCCAGTCCCAAACCAGATCCGCCGCTGCCCCGGTCCCGGGAGGCTTCTACTCTGTAAAAGCGCTCAAAGATAAACGGCAAATGTTGGGCTGGTATTCCGGCGCCAGTATCAGTGACTGCGCAGGATATTTCTTCACCCAGACGTTCAAGAGTAATTGAAACCACTGAACCCCGCGGCGCGTGGCGGATGGCGTTATCAAGCAGGTTGTCCACTACCTGGGCCAGGCGGTCGGCATCACCTATAACCCAAACCCCGGAATTGCTCCCGGAATCTATGCGGAGCACTTCCAGCGTTATCTTCCTCATGGAAGCAAGCGGCTCTAGGAATTTTTTGCGGGCCCGGACCAGCTTGTCCAAATCCAGGGGTTGAAGATCAAGTTTTAAGGCGCTAGCGTCAGCCCGGGTTAAAACCAATAAATCATTCACCAGCCGGATCATGCGATTGGTTTCTTTACCCATGGAATCAAGCAGCCGCCCGCGGCCGGACAGATCGTCCAGCGCGCCGTCTTCCAATGTTTCCACGGTGCCCTTGATAACCGTCAGTGGGGTGCGCAGCTCGTGGGTAACATCAGCAATAAAGGTGCTTTTGGCCTGGTCGCTTTGGCGGAGACTGTCAGTCATCTGGTTAAATGTTTGACCTAGATTTTGAAGCTCGCTGATGCTGCTTCCGGCAGGAACCTGTTGAGTCAGATCTCCTGAAGACACCGCCGCTGAGGCCTGATCAAGATCTTCCAGGGGGCGGGCTATGCCGCGAGCCAGGAAAATTCCTGCTATGCTGGCTAGGATTCCAGCAGCCACCACTGCCCCGGCCAGTTGGTAAATCAGTTTCTCTGGAAGCCCGCTGGGCGGAAGTGGGGTAGATAAATAAACCAGGCTGATGACTTTACCGTTCTCTCCAAAAACCGGCGCGGCAGCGTACAACACACGTCGATCCCCGGAAGACGCGACCTCCCGCACAGCGGTATCTGGCTGACCTGCCAGGGCAGACTGAATTTCGGGGCGCAGGACCAGTTCTTCAGCTGGCACATATCCAGCGTCCTCTGAAGGTGGGACCTGTACAGGATCTTCGCCGGCTGGTAAGGGAACGCCAATTACCACCGCGCCTCCTTCGTCCAGCAAGCGGGTGTGAATTCCTGGATTCACGTTGGTGGTTTGAGAATAGAATTCGGGGGAATCTAGGGGAATAGCAGTGCCCCCTATCGCGGCTGCGGTCAGTTTGGCTTGAGCGAGAAGATTTTCCCGCTGGGTAGCGAGATACAACCCTTCTACAGCCAGCCAGGCCAGGGTTCCGGCGAGAACCATTCCGATCAACAGGACCAGAAAATAGCTTAAGGAAAGGCGAAGTCTAATGGGTGTGCGCATGGAATTACTTTTTTAACCTGTAGCCAATGCCCCGGACTGTTTCAATTAATTCAGCCCCGGGAAGATAAACCCGGATTTTCCCCCGCAAACGTTTGACAGCGCTGTCGACTGCGCGCGTTCCTCCCACAAAATCGTAGCCCCAGGCCTGACTCAATAACTGTTCGCGGGATAGTACCCGTCCGGCATTCAGAACCAGGTACTGCATCAGGTCAAATTCCAACCGGGTAAGGTTAAGGAGGTTATCCCCGATACAGACAGTGCGGGTGTCCTCGTCCAATTGAAGTCCAGATGGTCCGGTCAGGATGGCAGCTTCGTCAACTACGCCGCTTGAGGGTTTATTTCTCCGCAGCACTGCCTTAATGCGGGCCAGCAGCTCCCGCATGCTGAAAGGTTTGCAAAGGTAATCATCAGCGCCCAACTCCAAGCCGATAACCCGGTCAGTCTCTTCTCCCCGGGCAGTGATCATAATGATTGGCACATCACTGGTTTTACGCAGCTCCCGGCAGACATCCAGTCCGTCTACTTTTGGCAGCATAAGGTCCAGGAGGATCAAGTCGGGCGCTGATTCGTGAGCTATTTGCAGCGCGGTTTCCCCGTCATGAGCGGTCAGCACTTCGTAATGGGCTTTTTGAAGGTTGTACCCGATCAGATCGGTCAC
>Ga0255372_10014_pt2 | contig 42168 bp, 37 predicted proteins | sample ANMaggSeSYBR01E8_FD_182092 | JGI IMG/M metagenome (GOLD analysis project Ga0255372, IMG submission 182092) | Sediment cell enrichment communities from methane seep in Santa Monica Basin, California, United Staets - ANME aggregate JGI... | ecosystem: Environmental > Aquatic > Marine > Cold seeps >...
CCCATGATTCTTTCAAAGGCCAGGGAGTTGGAACTTGAAGTTGAGATCATACCCGGAGTAAGTTTTCTGGAACCTTCGTTTGAAGCAGCAGAAATAGATCCGCTGCCTCAAATTACTATTCTTGATGCTTTGGAGCTGCAAGATACACATTATCCGCCTTTTCCGCCGGATACTCCGGTGTTGATTGCCCAGGTACATTCAATCGAAGTAGCTTCAAATCTTAAGCTCACATTGATGGCAGTTTATCCTGATGACCACCCGATATTATTGATTCATGATGCAGGGACAGAAGCTGAACAAATTGAAAAAATCCCTCTGTTTGAGCTGGATAGAAGCCGGATGATAAATAATCGATCCTCGGTATTTCTTCCTCCGCTGGAGAAAGGATCTTCCCTGGAATCCTTTCAGGAAATCATCGCCCATTTGCGTGCGCCAGATGGATGTCCCTGGGATCGGGAGCAGGATCATCAATCCTTGAGGCAAAACCTCCTGGAAGAAACTTATGAAGTGTTAGAAGCAATTGATGCGGAAGATCTGGCTGGGATGCAAGAAGAGTTTGGAGATTTACTTCTGCAGATTGTTCTGCATGCTCAAATCGCGAGTGAAGATGGTGAATTCACCATGAGTGATGTTATCCGGGGAATTTATCTAAAAATCATTCAACGCCACCCCCATGTTTTTGAAGATCTCTCGCTTGATCAATCTGAAGATGTGATTAAAAATTGGGAAAGGATAAAAGCCCAGGAACGAAAAATGAATGGCGAAAGTACAAGAGGATTACTGGATGGTGTACCTACATCCATGCCATCTCTTACGCAAGCTCAAACATATCAAAAGAGGGCAGCCCGGGTAGGATTTGATTGGAAAGATATTCAGGGAGTGATAAGCAAGATTCCAGAAGAAATAAAGGAACTCCAGGACTCCCGGGAACCCAGGGAACAGGCAGCAGAAGTGGGTGATTTGCTGTTTTCTATGGTTAATATTTCCCGTTGGTTAGAGATCGATGCAGAAAGCGCCTTGCGGGGCACAAATAAGCGATTTAAAGAACGTTTTTCATATCTCGAAAAAGAAGCTTGCGCTATCGGACGCGAGCTTTCTGAGATGACATTTGATGAGTTAGATATTCTGTGGGAGCAGTCAAAATCCCTGGAGGAGGATTAGGGCGTTTCCTCCTTTGCTAGATAGGATTGAATAAATAAAACCCCAACCAGAAAATAAGGTAAACCGCTGACAGCTACAGCGAATATCTTGTTGTGACCTGCGGAAAAATAAGCAAATATGCACAAGAAGAGACTGCTGATAACTGTGATTTTTCCGCCGGTAAGCGGGTGTTTCCAGGCAATTCCAACCCCGATGGTTGAAGCAACGATAAGAACTGACAAGAGGATTCCCTCAAGAGTTAGGCTTAACTGAGACTCTATGCTCTCGCCGATTGCTGAGGCAAATAAGCTTGTTAACCAGAAAATGCTTACTATTACTCCACCTATGCGGGCAAACCACATCAGGGTATTACTCTGTTTGGTTTTTTCGTCCATCAGTAGCTTCCTTGTAGGATTATCTCTGGATTACTTTGTTTTACAGCCCGCTGATTATATCTCCCAGGATCTCCCCGCCCAAGCCGGCAGCTCCCTTGGATTCACCTGTATTTCCGAGATTTGCTGCAACTGCTATTCTGTCCGCTAAGCGAGAGAGTGGTAGACTCTGCAGGAATACTTTTCCGGGACCGGAAAGCTTGGTAAGGAAGAGTCCCTCTCCACCAAAAAGAGCATTGGTAAATCCGCTTACAAACTCAATATCGTAATCTATGGAAGGAGAGAATGCTACCAGACACCCTGTATCCACGCTGAGAATTTCACCTGCCTCAAGATTTTTCTCAATGATTGTTCCGCCGGCATGGGCAAAGGCTAATCCCTCTCCAACCAGGCGTTGGAGAATGAATCCTTCACCGCCGAACAGCCCAGCACCAATTTTTTTGCTAAATGCGATTTCGATATCGATGCCCCTGGCAGCACACAAGAAAGAATCTTTCTGACAGATGAAGGTGCCGCCTAAACTTGTCAGATCGAGGGGGATAATTTTTCCTGGGTAAGGGGCAGCAAAAGCAACCCGTTTTATGCCAGATGCAGTATTCAGGAAGGTGGTGATGAAAAAACTTTCACCGGTAAACATACGCTGAACACCCTTGAATAAACCCCCACCGGTGCCGGTTTGCATATCAATACCTTTTTCCATATAGATCATCGTGCCAGCTTCTGCCCGGATACCTTCCTCCGGATCCAATTGAATTTCAACCATTTGCAGGTCATCACCAAAGATCGTGTACTCAATAATATCTGCCATGGTAATTTCTCCTCTTGAAAAATATTTCCAATAGTTCGCTCATTTGAGATTTTACTATAAAGTAGCTCTAATAACCGGAAAGTTAAGAAAAGTGTTAGCAGAAATGAAAAACCCCGAATTGTTTTCGGGGTTGATAGCTGGGGGCCAGGGATTCGAACCCCGACTTACGGTTCCAGAGACCGCTGTCCTACCGTTAGACGAGCCCCCACCAGCGAAGGGAATTTTATCATTGATGAGATTGTTAGTCAAATCATTCAGGTGTTAATGCCCGAAAATAGAAATCGCGAGAAATCATTGCCTGCAGCGATTAAGAGATTGGGATATAAATATTAAAGAGTATGTTAAAATTTGGGGATAGGTTTTAAAGAAGGAGTGTGCAGTATGAATGAGGAAATGGAATTATCAGATTTTGTTAGGGATATTATCAAGAAGGACCTGGCGGAAGGAAAAAACGACGGCCGGGTTCATACAAGATTTCCACCTGAGCCGAATGGCTACCTTCACATTGGCCATGTTAAAGCATTTGGATTGAATTTTAGTCTTGCTGAAGAGTTTAATGGCAAGTGTAACCTGCGATTTGATGATACCAACCCCGCCAAGGAAGAGGATGAATATGTAGAAGCTATAAAACGGGATATCAAATGGCTGGGTTTCGACTGGGAAGATCGGCTTTATTTTGCGTCAGATTATTTTACTCAGCTTTACGAATTTGCTCTGGTATTGATCAACTCGGGAAAAGCTTACGTAGATGATTTGACAGCGGATGAAATCCGGGAGTACCGGGGGACGTTGACAGAACCGGGGAAAGAGAGCCCCTACAGAGAACGGTCAATCGAGGAGAATCTGGATTTGTTTCAGCGCATGCGGGATGGCGAATTTGAAAACGGCAGTAAAGTACTGCGGGCGAAAATTGATATGAGTTCGCCAAATATTAATCTTCGTGATCCTGTGATGTACCGGATCTTACATGAACATCACCACAGAACTGGTGATGAATGGTGCATTTATCCCATGTATGATTGGGCTCATGGTCAATCCGATTCGATTGAGGGGATAACTCATTCTACCTGCTCGATTGAATTTAAGAATCACCGACCGCTTTACGATTGGTTTTTAGACGAGCTGGATATTTTTCATCCCCAGCAGATCGAGTTTGCCCGTTTTAATATGACCTATACCGTAATGAGTAAACGCGCCCTGGTTAAGTTAGTGGAAGGTGGTTTTGTAAATGGCTGGGACGATCCCCGAATGACAAGTCTGGCTGGTATGCGAAGATTGGGCATCACGCCTCAGGCTATTCGGAATTTTATTGAACACGTTGGGGTTGGGTTATCACTCAGCACAATTCAGCGCTCTAAATTTGATCATTTTATCCGGGATGACCTAAATAAACAAGTTCCAAGAACTAATTGTGTTTTGAATCCTTTAAAGGTTGTCTTGACCAATTACCCTGAAGACCGGGTGGAAATGATGGAATTTCCTAATCATCCTGATGATGAGTCTAAAGGAGTCCGGGAAGTACCCTTCTCCCGTGAACTATTTATCGACCGTGATGATTTCCGGGAAGATCCTCCCAAGAAATTCTGGCGACTGGCTCCGGGCAGGGAAGTCCGCCTGCGATATGGGTATTTAATTACCTGCAATGAAGTAGTTAAAGACGATGATGGAGAAATAACGGAAATAAGGTGTACTATCGATCCGGAAACCCGGGGAGGTTCCGCGCCGGATGGAAGGCCAGTGAAGGGCACCCTCCATTGGGTTTCCGCTCCCCATGCCCTGGATGTGGAAGTCAGGCTGTATGATCGATTGTTTAACCATCCATTCCCTCTGGATGTGAAAGAAGGGGAGAGCTTCTTGGATCACCTGAATCCGGATTCCCTCCAGGTTCTATCCGGAGCGAAAGCTGAACCCAGTCTACAAGATGCAAAAACGGGTGACCGGTTCCAGTTTGAACGTGTGGGGTATTTTTATGTGGATCCGGATTCCAGGGATGACAAACTGGTGTTCAATAGAACCATTTCTCTGCGTGATTCCTGGGCGAAAATTGAAAAACAGCAGGCCCAAAATATTAGGTAAGCGTATAGAAGTAATAAGGATGCGTAATCCTCTCAGGATTACGCATCCTGTTTTATTACATTGAGAGATTCTGAAATATCCCCAGAGCATTTTCCAGACGTGAGAGAACTTTTTCTCTGCCCAGAATGGGTATTATGTCAAAGATCGGCGGGCTGACTTTTTGACCGGTAAGAATTTCCCTCAGTAGACCAAACAATTGTCCAGCTTTAATTTCCAGATCAACTGCAATATCCCGCAGCGGTTGCTCAGCGGTTTCCAGGTCGATTACCTCTAAATTCTGGAAGAGCTGGGTTATTTTATGAGCAGCTTCCGCAGCCTGGGTTGCGTTTAGCTTATCAGAAATGATCCGGTCTATCACCAAATCAATATCTTCCTTAAAGAAAAAGCCTGCCATATCAACTACTTCAGTAAGCTTCTTTGTTCTAGTTTGGATGGCGTTGGCAATCTGGAGAAGTTTGTTTTCTTCTACAATGAACCCTGCATTCTCAAACCAGGGTTTAATCCTGGCTGCGAAATCCTCAGGGGATAGATTGCGGATGTGAAGTCCGTTAAAATGATCTAGTTTGCTAAAATTGATGGCTGCAGGAGATGGATTGAGTTTCTCAAGACTGAATTTTTCGATTAGATCATCTATTGTAAAGAACTCGGTTTTATCGTCAAAACTCCAACCCATCAAGGCGATCCAGTTAATAACGCTTTCTGGTAGATATCCCATTTTATCCATGTCCTTGACAAAGATAGGGAGACCCTTTTCCTGGGCAAGCTCTGTGTCTCGTTTGCTCATTTTTCCTTTGCCATCTGGTTTTAAGAATACCGAGAGGTGTACCCAAATCGGTTCTTGCCATCCGAGCGCTCGGAAAATTAGAGCATGAATTGGAAATGTCGGCAGCCATTCTGAACCGCGGATTACATGGGTAATGCCCATCAGGTGATCGTCAACCATAGCAGCCAGGTGGTAAACTGCGAGGCCGCTGGATTTGATCAGGATCATATCATCCAGGTTGCTGTTATCTACTGTGATTTCTCCCCGCAATAAATCCCGAACTATTGTTTTCCCAGATTGGGGAGATTTAAACCGGATTACATAGGATTCTCCCGCCTGGATCCGTTCGGCTGCTTGTTCGTGAGAAAGGTTCCTGCAGGTGCCATCATAATGGGGTGTTTCTTTTCGTTTCATCTGGTCTTCCCGAACCTGGTTTAATTGTTCGGGAGTGCAGAAACAATAAAACGCATTTCCATTATTGATCAGTTGTTCTGCATGATCCTGGTAAATACCTTTTCGCAAAGATTGGCGATAGGGTGAGCAAGAACCTCCCTGATCTGGACCTTCGTCCGGGACTAAACCCAGCCAATACAGGGCGTCTTTAAAATCAGATTCTGCACTTTCTTGATATCTTTTTTGGTCTGTATCTTCTATTCGTAAAATAAATGATCCGCCAGACTGTCTTGCCAGCAGATAGTCATAGAGGGCAGTACGAGCCCCTCCAATATGCAGGAAACCTGTAGGTGAAGGAGCAAAACGAACGCGAGCGGGATCTTGTTTAGGTGACATTTTTTATCCTGATTTGATAAGGGATTCTATTTTAATTGTTCTTAAAATTCCAGAGATTTATGCCTGAGTAAGACGCTCTCAACCAGGCCGATAGCGATAAATAAGGTAATCAACGAGCTCCCTCCGTAACTGACAAATGGCAGAGTGAGACCTGTTACTGGAAGCAGCCTCAAATTCATGCCTATGTTGACAATAGTTTGAAAGGAGATTAACGTTGCTGCTCCGTAAGCGATTAATGCGCCGTAAGTGTCGCTGGACAAACGGGCTGCTCTTAAACACCTGGCAATAATGAAGGCGAGAATTGCGATAACAACAATGGCACCAACGAATCCAAATTCTTCGGAAAGAGCTGAAAAAATGAAATCTGAGTGGCGGACTTTCAGGAACCGCAGCTGAACCTGGGTTCCACTATTATATCCTTTTCCGAACCAACCTCCTGAGCCAATGCTGATCAAAGCCTGCTGAACGTTGTAATCAGCGCCATATCTGGCGTTTGAGTCTGGAAACAAAAAATTGATGACCCTGTCTAGCTGGTAGGGTTTAATTAATCCGGCGGTATTTTCTGGATCATAATTCAAAAGAAACAAGGGTAAACCAATACCAAGAACCCCGATACTTGCCCCACCCGCAATTAACAACATTTTAATATCCAAGCCGCTGGCCCACAGCAGAGAAAACCAAAGGACCAGGATAACGATTGATGTGCTTAAATCCGGTTGGAGAATGATCCAAATGATGATAAAAAATGTGATCACCAGACTGCGGAGAACAGTCATTGGTTTTTTGATATTATCGATATTCTGGGAGAAAAAATTTGCCAGGATGAGGATGATGACAATTTTGGCAAACTCAGAGGGCTGAATCAAGATGGGGCCTAATGAAAACCAGCGAGAAGAGCCAAACAGCGCGTTCCCGAAAATGAAAAGCACGCCCAGAGCGCCTACCATCGCCAGGTACAAGAAACTGCTTAACGCCCCCCAATAGCGGTAGTCGATCATCGCCGTGATTATCAGTACTACAAATCCGATTCCCGCGAAAATGATTTGTTTAAGTACTGTGTTGGCTTCTACTAGTTCGATGTTGCCTGCGATAGCGGAACTGATCATGGTCACGCCGAAGACAGTTAGAAAGGCAACTGAACCAAGCAGCCAGAAATCAAAATGGCGCCAAGAGATATTTCGCATAATTAATTTAGTACTTTCGACTCACAGGTCCGGCAATGGGGATATCAGCAATCAACCGCTGCTGCCGGCCTTCCTGGGTGATGTCAATCCGTACAGATTTAGGGTCTATTTTTATATAGCGAGAAAGTACATCCAGGAGGTCATCTTTCAGAGATTCCATGGCCTCTGAAGACAAATCTGTCCTATCATTAATTAATACCAGCCGCAGACGATCTTTTGCTTGATCAGCGCTACTCGGTTCTTTTGAAAAGATGCGCTTGATGAAATTATCCATGCTATTTTTCTCCTGATCCGAATACGCTTGAAATCCGGTTGAAAAAGCCGCTGCCCTTATCCAGGTCAAGCAGGGGGACATCTTCCCCTAATAAACGCTGGGCGATGTTTCTGTACGCTTGTCCAGCCAAACTTTTTTCGTCCAGGGCGATGGGCGTTCCTTTATTGGTGCTGATTAGCACCGCTTTATCCTCCGGTATGATACCCAGTAGATGAATGGCCAATAAATCCACAACATCATCTGCCGAGAGCATATTATTCTGTTTAACCATCTCCGGATTTAATCGGTTGAGCAGCAGCCGGGGTGAGCCTTTTTCTTCTGCCTCGACAATTCCGATAATACGATCTGCATCACGAACAGCAGAAACTTCCGGATTTGTGATCACGAGCACTTCATCAGCGGGCGCTATAGCGTTCTTAAATCCGCGTTCTATGCCCGCCGGGGAGTCGATCAGAATCCAGTCCAGATCAGACCGAAGTTCATTACATAACCGGATCATATCTGAAGGCGAAACAGCGGTTTTGTCTCGTGTTTGTGCAGATGGAATCAGATAGAGCCCTGGGATATATTTGTCTTTGATCATGGCCTGGTTTAACCGGCAGCGTCCTTCTACAGCATCTACCAGGTCATAAACAATTCTGTTCTCCAACCCCATAACTACATCTAAATTCCTTAATCCAATATCTGCGTCAATGCAGGCAACTTTTTGACCTCTTTTTGCCAGAGCAGCGCCGATATTGGCTGTTGCTGTTGTTTTTCCCACCCCACCTTTTCCAGATGTGATGGTAAGTACCTTAGCACTCATAAATATTTCCTGTCTATTCTTTAGTGAACTTTGACCAATCCCGGGCGGTAACCTGACCGTCTTCCAGCTGAGCGATTTCAGGACGGGCCTTTCCCTTCTTGGGGGGCGAAACACTGATTTTGTCCGCTATGCGGATCTGTGTAGGAGATAAATCAAGGGAACACACTACCGCTTCAGTATCTCCCATTGCACCGGCATGGACCATACCCCTCAGTTTGCCCCATACAACAATATTTCCTCCGGCCACGAGTTCTGCGCCGGGATTGACATCTCCCAGGACAACAATGTGCCCTGGGTGTTTTACCTTATGTCCAGACCTTAATGTTCGTTTGAGAAAGACAGCTTCATCTCCTTCCAATAAGGAATTTATCGAGTCTTCCTCCGGCTCTGGCATGGATTGATCAACCTTGATTGCCAATCCTAAATCCTGGGATGCCCGCTCGGTAACTAATGAGGTGCTTAATACAGCCCAGAGTTTGATCTCGCGATCAGACAAAGCATTCCTTAAGGAAGCAAGATCGGGCGATTTTAGTGCTCTGTTTCCTACATCAACCACAAGCCTTGCCCCTTCAAAAAACCCCTGGTTCTGATCGATATGCTGCAAAACGGCTTTTTCCTGTGTTTTCCAATCGCCATTTTTTACTTCGACCAGAATGCCGTTTTTGATGCCTTTAACCTCAATTTCCTGTGCTTGCATGGCCTGCTCTCCAGCATTAAAGACAAATACAATCGGGGTTAACCGATTGCTAAAATTATAGCATGATACCTCAGGGAAGATATGCTCTGCTGTCGATGGCCTTCAACTCAAAGTAGGCTTCGATAGTCCGGCGTACAATGGGTCCTGCCACACTTGCGCCTTCTCCCCCATTGTATGCAAAAGCGACTACGGCGATTTCTGGATTATCGTAGGGAGCATAGGCTAAAGTCCAGGCGTGGGAAGGCCAACTTCCCGGGATGCAGAGCCCTTTTTCATTGGCAAAGGTGTCGCAATATTCAGCTGTACCTGTTTTTCCTGCCGCAGCGATGCCGATGTTTGCAAAGGTAGAAAAAACATCTTCCAGCGTGCCTTCGGTTACAACAGCCCTCATTCCTTCCTGGATTTTTTCAACTACCCAGGGATCTACCGTGATTTTTTCACCGGTTAATTTTGCTTCACAACCTCCAGCGCTGGTGGGATCACTGTACACATCAATTACTGGATCGACGGTAATATCCCATTTTATTTCCGGTTTAAACGAGAGAACAGTTTCTCCTTCTGCGTCCTCAATCTGCCTGATGACGGTCGGCTGCATAAGCATTCCATCATTAGCGATAGTTGCGGCTGACATTAGAATTTGCAGCGGCGTAGCAGTTACAAATCCCTGGCCGACGCTGGTAATGTAGGTATCGCCGGTTGACCAGTTCTCCCCGTGAGCAATGCGCTTCCATTTAGGATCCGGAATAATGCCATCCGCTTCATCAGGGAGTTCAATGCCCAGATAATCTCCATATCCCAAGGCCCGGGCATAGGTGCCTAAGCGGCAAATCCCCAATCCTTCAGGAACCTCACCGGGGATGCCAGTACCCAATTCTTCAGCGTCCCCGCCTCCTAGTTGATAAAAGTACACGTTGCTGGAATTCGATATGCCGCCAATAAAATCCAGTTCCCCAAATCCTTCATCTTTCCAGTCCACGTAAGTTTTACTCTTCCCTGGATCATTGGGAGTGTATTTATTCGCCAGCTGGATTTCGGGGGGAGTAGTTATCACCTGTTCCGGAGTGACAACTTCTTCATTAAGTGCGCCAAGCGCGGTTGCAAGCTTAAAGACAGACCCTGCAGGAAGCTCGGCCCCAACTGCCTGATTAAGAAGCGGATTGCGGACATCTGCATAAAGCTGTTGGTAATAATAAGTTGGAATTACTCTAGCCATGCGATTGTTTTCATAAGTGGGGTATGAAACCATCGCTAAAATTTCACCTGTTTGCGGGTTCATGGCGATAACAACCCCGCTGGTGATCCGGAGTTCACCTAAATAAGCGTTCCAACCGCCAATTTCACCCAGGAGGATCGATTCGGCCGCTTGCTGCAAGCGGGTATCCAGTGTGGTATAGATATTCTGTCCGGGCAAGGGAGAAATCACGGGCACAGCATCACGGATGATCCGGCCTCCGACATCTACCTCTACAACACGTTTTCCCGGTTTTCCAGATAAGATGGATTCATAATAACGTTCTAGACCGGCATATCCGATTTTGTCACGATTAGAAACAAATCCACGATCTGTGTAGTATTCTTCTTCTAAACTGGATATCGGTCCGAGGAAACCAATGATGCTTGCGGTGAGAGACCCCGTGGGATAGTCGCGGACTGTTTCTATTTCCAGGGAAATTCCTGGCCAATCCATGCTTTTCTCCTGGATGATCTGGGCTTTGACCTGATCAATATTGCAGGCGATCTTCACATCCCGGAAGGGAGCGCTTTGTTCACCATACTCAATGATCTGGCTGATTCCATGATCTGAAACACAAGGTACAAACGGATTTTCCGGGATAATCTCACCCCGGGAGACCGGCACATCAATATATTCTGCCAAAGAGCGGATGATATTTTGTATTGCACCCTGATCGTCAGGCAAGTTTGCCGCTGTGACGACCACATTGTAGGAGGCCACATTCCTTGCTAGCACAATACCGTTGCGGTCAAAAATCACACCCCGGGTAGGAGCCAGGCTGATTTCCCGTAAACGATTTTCTACAGCCAGAGCTACGTATGTATCCCCGTTGAGGATTTGATAGAAAAACAGACGAAAGATAAAAACCAGGAATACGATTCCTATTACAACTGCGAAGGAGATGATCCGGTTGTTTGTAATTTTATTCTGAGATGAAATGGTTGAGGGTGACATAGTTATTCCGGAGGATTTAACTGCTGGACTATATCCTGGATAATGAGAAAGACCGGTAAGGAAAGCATAAAATTAAGAATAATGCTTGGCAGCGTGATAACCTGCAGGACGGTGCTGAATTGAAATGAGCTGCCTTGGAGGAATAATACCAGCATTGATAAACCATGGATGATTATTGTGCCGGATAAAACGACAAGCAGCTGCATTAAAAATGAAAACCGCCAGATCCTCTCTCTCAGGTGAAAAGCGATACCTGTGGTTATCAGATAGCTGGTCGTAAACAAACCAAAGGGCAATCCAGAGAAGAAATCTATCAGCAGCCCTCCTACAATACTCCACTGCCAGGCTGTTTTCACTGATTTCTGAAGCGTGATGGCAACTATTACCACCAGCATCAGATCCGCTGTCCCGCGGTTGAGCGGCAGCCTGCTGACCACTGCAGACTGAAGGACAGTAATAAAACTAAGTACAGGTATGCTTAGAATTACAGACATGGTTTTTTTTGAGGTTCCGTGTCAGGGTGTTTCAGCGTTGGGTAGGAGAGGAGAGATATCGATTGGGTCAAAATTAATAATTACCAGGACAATATTTAAATCATCGAAATCGGTTACCGATTGCACTGAAGCGCTTTGGAAAATGTCATTTTCCCGGCTTTTAATGCTAGTAACCTGTCCGATGATTATGTTTGCTGGATAGTTACCTCCCAACCCGGAAGTTAAGATGAGATTTCCGGGATTCACATCTGCTGCCTGGGGTATTTGTTCCAGGGTGATATCTCCTGTAATTGATCCGGTTAATACTGCAGCGCTCCGTGAAGGTTCAATTCGAACATTAATCCTTGTCACCGGGTCTGTTATTAAACTGACCCGGGCTCCAGAGGCTGTTACCTGGACAATTCTGCCAGCTAAACCATTCTGGGTTACTACCGGCATACCGCGTTTGAGTCCATCATCCGAGCCCCTGTTGATAATTATATAATTGAGAAATGGACTGGGATCCCTGCCGATTACTGAAGCGCCAATGTACTTATGTTCAGGATTTGCCCGGGCAAATTCCAACAATGCGGATAAAATTTTATACTCCACAAGCTGCTGTTGGAGTTCAACGATCTGGGCCTGCATGCGGGCGTTTTCGGCTTCCAGTTCCGTGTTTTGCTGACGGATTTCCCGGACATCCTGGGAGGCGGAGAGAAAAATTTCCACTCCCTGGTACTGCTGTGAGACCCAGGTTTGAAGGGAAGTTAATGGCGAGACAACCAATCTGGAAAGAGAGGTAAATACGCCGCTGAGCGCCAGGGCGAGGATTCCAATGGCTACCAGGCTTAGTGCCAATATCCGGATTGATTTTGGAAAACGTATATTCATCTGAATATGGTTTATGACCCTGTTGTAAGGCTTAACCTGTCCGCGAAAATTAATGCTCCGCCTCTGATTTGATCTGTGTCGTGTCTATGGAAAAAAGATGAAGGTTCCCAGAGGAGAAGAGGGGTTGTTGAATTCTGAAGGTTTATTCTCTCTGTGCGCTCTTGCGCTCCAGACCTACAAATAGACCTTTCCACTTATCGAGTTCTTCTAAGGCAACTCCAGCACCCCTGGCAACGCAGCTTATTGGATCTTCGGCCAGCCAAGCTCGAATTTGGAGTTCTTCTGTTAATCTCTGATCCAACCCCTGGAGCAAACTTCCGCCGCCAGCAAGGCAAACTCCATTATCCATCAAGTCGGCAAGAATTTCAGGGGGCGTTTCATCCAGGGCGTCCCGTACGGTATCGATAATAGTCTGGACAGAATCCGAGATTGCTTCTCGTAATTCGATGGATGAAATTTCAATCGAATCCGGCAATCCAGTAACCAGATTTCTACCCCGGAGGGTCATAGTTTTTTCTTCAGTTAGTGGATAAGCGGATCCCAGATTGAATTTCGCTTCTTCGGCCAAACGCTGACCGATCAGTATATTATATTTATTTCGGACAAATTGGATGATATCTTCATCCAATTCGTCGCCTGCTACGCGTAATGAGCGGGAGGATACCACGCCACCCATAGTCATGATGGCTACTTCAGAAGTCCCTCCGCCAATGTCAACAATCATGCTGCCGCCGACTTCATCGATAGGCAATCCTGCTCCCAGGGCTGCTGCAACAGGTTCTTCTATTAGATATGTGTGACGGGAACCAGCAGCCATTGCCGCATCGTAAACAGCCCGTTTTTCTACCTCTGTAACTCCCGCAGGGATTCCGATAATTACCCGGGGGCGGGGGACTGGAACAATGCTCTGCTGGTGCGCTCTGGCGATGAAATATTCCAGCATAGCTTGGGTGATTTCAAATTCTGATATTACGCCATCCCGAAGGGGGCGAACCGTAATGATATCTGCTGGTGTTCGGCCGATCATTTCCTTGGCCGCAGCACCGATGGCGATCGGCTCTCTGGTACGTTTATTGATCGCAACCCAGGATGGTTCCTGGATAACTATACCTTTTCCCCGGACATGTACCAGAGTATTTGCTGTTCCTAAATCTATCCCGATATCTAATGAAAAATATCCCAACAGCCAATCGAAGGGAGAAAATGCCACTAAAAACTCCTTTTTATCTAACCAGCTAGATTATACCAGCTTAAGAAAATTCTGTACCCTGGAAGACAAAGGGTAGGGAGAGGCGTAAAACGGGTGGAAACAGCTGGTTTAATTAGGGGTTTTTAGTACTTTTTACCTTTCTTATCTAGGCCAGGTTAATGATAATGGTAGAAGTTATAATTACTTCCACTGAAGAAGGAGCAGGGTCCAGTTTGAGCCAATTTTAATTGAGTATAATATAGGAAATTCCTTGGTTTGACGGGAGGTCTTGATGGCAAAGAAAAAATTGACTACAGATATTTCTCAGTTTCTAGCATTCCCTTTTAAAGATGAGGCTTGGGTAAAAAAATTATCAATTGCCAGTGGATTAATATTTATCAGTTTTATACCAATCTTTCCGCTTGTTCTTCTTCTTGGATACTTAGCTGAGATAATCCGACAGATAGCAGAAGACCATGAATCGCCGTCTCTCCCGGAATGGGATGACCTGAGTAAATTTTTCAAAGATGGTTTCCGGCTCTTTGGCGCTGGTGCCCTTTATATGATTCCCTCAACTATAATGATATTCATTGGGTATGCTTTCATGTTTATCCCCGCGTTCATTGCGGAAATGGGAGGGATGAGGGACGAGGAAGGTATAGTTTTGATGCTTGCTGGAAATCTGGCGGGGTTCGGATTGATGGGAATTGGCACACTGGTGTCCATGGTTGTCGGCGTAATTCTTCCGGTTGCTGGATCCCATGCTGTTGTAAAAAAGGATTTTGCTGCAGCTTTTAGGTTTAGTGAAATCCGGAACATCTTTAAAGCAAATTGGAGTGGTTTCCTGGTTGCTTTTCTGATCATCATCGGGGGTAGCACTATTTTATTTTATGGTTCTTATTTCCTGGTTCTTACTGTGGTCCTGTGCTGTTTTTATCCATTTGCCCTAAGTATTATGGCGGCTTATCTGGCACTGATTGGGTCAGCCCTGATTGCTGATGCATACCGGGTAGCCGTGATCAATCTGCCAGCGGAGAAAGATAGCTGATTACTTAATTCGTAATAAATCAAAACTGCCAATATAGAGGATGTGCCAAAGGTTGTTGGCACATCCTCTTATTTTTATATTCACAGGAAGGGGTTGTCCAAAAGTAATTTATACAGTTCTTCCGCATCTCATCTTTATGAAGCGGTTACTCCTTCGACTGCGTTCAGGACAAGCTCGCATGGTGAACATAAAACCATATGATTAGACACCTCCATTATTAGCCGGCGATTGAAATCGCGGCCTAGTTAATCTAAGTCCCACCGTTGTGGGACTTCTGTGTGAACCTGCACAATAATTAATACTAATATGGATTTAGGATTCAATAGTGAGGGGGAAATTTATACGAGCTTCATATTCGCGGATATTCATTCATCTGATTTGGACTACCTGGGATCGGCTTGATCTAATTGACGATACGCTGGAACCGATTTTGTTCAACTTTATCGCAAAAAAGTGCAGGCAGCAAAACGGGATACTGCTGCAAATTGGTGGAACTTCCAATCACGTTCACCTATTAGTGAAATTACTTCCAGCGATAAATATTGGACAATTTGTAAAAAACATAAAAGGATCATCCTCTCATTACATTGCCCAGATTGTTCGTCCGGATAGTTTCTTCAAGTGGCAGCGGCCGTTGCCGGATATGCAGCAATTTCTGTATCTCCCGCGCTCTTACCAAAGATTTCTACGTACATTGCTACCCAAAAAGAACACCATCAAATGGACTCCTGCAATAATGACTGGGAATTTAATAAACAATACAAAAATTGATATCAATAGAAAAAACTAAACCGTCCTTGGGACGGTTTCTATAACCTAGCCCGCGGCTTTAGCCGCCGGGTGATTTTGTGGAGCTTGATGTGAATAGCCCGCGACTTTTGCGAAGCACCCTGGCGGGGCAGTCGCCGGGTAGAATCGCAGCGCAGCTCCTGCTTCGACTTTCGCGAAGCATCCTGGCGGGACAGTCGGCACCTAAAACAGAACTGACGTCTTAGGAAATCAGACGTCAGTTTGAATAATTACCCTGGAGGGAGGTTTTATTTATTTTATGGGGATCACGCCTCAAAGGATACCCCTTCCGATGATCCTTTTGTCTTTCTCTTGAATATTGGGATAAAAAAGTGTATAGTGAAAAACAAATGTATTACCGGATAGGGCTTGTCCAAATTATTTCATAAAGCTCAATCCAACCGAATGAGCTGGGGGGAAAATTGTGAAAACCAATGGGGGTTATCGACGAATGATCGGCTGTTTATTCCTGATATTCCTAACTTCTTTGATGTTTAGCAATGGGTGCAGGAAACTACCCCGCAGGGTATCAATTTGTGACCTGCAAGGGTCAGGCTCATCATCTCCTTTTAGTGGACAGGAAGTTGAGGTATCCGGGATTGTAGTTGCTGATCTTGAGAAGGAAGCTCAAGGGGGAATTTTTATCCAGGACACGGATTGCGGGAGCAGTCAAGGAAGCGGAATTTCCAGTGGCGTGTTCGTTTTGTACCAAAACGTTTTCGACCTGGTCTCCCTTGGAGATGAAGTAACTGTCCGCGGTATCGTGCTTGAATTTTATGGGGAAACCATCATTGTTGCCGGGGAAGAATCTATTCAGATCCTGTCGGTTGGTAATTCTTTACCTGGAATTGTGGATCTTAATCAAGAAATAAGGGATGGAGGCAGCTCATTTGATTATGAGTCTTTTGAGGGTATGCTGGTTCTTGTACCCCTTGCGCACGTGGTTAAACCAGCAGATGGGCAGGGTAATTTCTGGGTTTTGCCGGAATTTGGGGAGGAGGAACATTCAACACCAGGTGATACTGCTGATACCTGGGGTGTATTACGGATAACTCACAATAAAATAATTTCTCATCTGTCCTCAGCTGCCGTTGGAGATAATGTTCAAAACCTGATCGGGCTGCTCCGCCAGAATCAGGATGAATATGTTCTTCAGTTAATTGAGCCTGAAAGTGTGGTGATGCAGCCTTCATCTGGTTCAATGGCAAATATTTTATTTAAAGAACGATCTCAGGAAGCGGGAGAAGAATTTTCAAACGAAAAACGGACTGCCATAATCAGTCCTACAAGCATCTTAATCCCTACAGGAACGCCAACTCCTTACTCTGTTAATCTCTTGATTACAGAGCTGCTGCCCAATCCTGAAGGAATGGAACCGGACGGGGAATGGATTGAAATCTATAATCCTGAAATGTATGATCTGCCGCTGACGGGGATAAAAATAGGCGATGAGACCTCCCCCCAGGGAAAGGAAGGAATGCTGCGCTTCCCGGATGGTTATTACATTGGGGCCCACCAAGTGCTTGTCATTGCCAACAAGGCTTCAACTTTTAGATCCAACTATGGTTTTTTCCCGGACTTCGAGTTGGTTGACAGTGATTTTTCGATTCCGGATTTATTGCCTTGCTCAGAGTGGGGAGGAGACTCGATCCAGTTCAGCAATGGAGGTGATGAGGTTCTGCTGTTGGATCCCTGGGGCAGGGTGGTAGATCTGCTTAGTTATGGAAACTCAGAATATCCTGCGTTTCAGCCAGCAGTCACAGCGCCTAAGGAAGGACACACCCTGGAAAGATATCCTCCAGAGCAGGACCGGGATAAAGCAGGTGACTGGCGGGAACGGATTGGGGGATCTCCAGGGAAGCTTGACCGCAGTCTACCAACACCTATTGTGATTTCCACTCCCAGTCCGGAACCATCAAAAACGCCATTGCCTTCTCTCACAAATACCAGTACACCTTTCATCCCATCAGCTACTCCATCTTCGATTCGGCTGTTGTTGAGTGAAATCATGGCCAATCCTGTTGGAGATGAACCGGAAGGTGAGTGGATCGAGATATTCAATCCTGAAGAAGAACCAATGCCGTTGACGGGAGTGAAAGTCGGAGATGCCGCTCATCCAGGAGGTACTGAGGGTATGCTGATTTTCCCTCCCGGAGAGGTGATTGGGCCGGGGGAGGTGATCCTCATTGCACATCAGGCGGCGGAATTTGAAGCAAGTTATGGATTCAAACCTGATTATGAGTTATCCGCATCCGATCCAGGCGTAAAAAAACTCGTTCCCTACAACACCTGGGCAGGTGGCCAGATCAGACTTAATAATTCGGGGGATGAAGTGGTCCTGTTGAATGGCTGGGATGAAATAATTGACTCCCTGGCATATGGTAATTCAGATTTAGAATCCTTTCAGCCGCCTGTTCCGGCAGCGCCAGAGGGCAGCTCGCTGGTAAGGTATCCCATGAGTGTTGATACCGATACGGAAAAAGATTGGGAAGCTTCTGAGCTCCCTTCTCCGGGAGAAGTTAATCCCGGATCTCCAACCTGCACACCCACGATTACTCCACCCGCATCAGTGACACCTACCCTGGCAGTGACTAGAATCCAGACATCTACACCAGAGTTTACTAGTACGTTTACCCTGTCCCCGACACTCCAGCTGACGCCCTCTTTCACTGCAATCTCTACAATACAAGAGACACCGACGGCTACCGCTTCTTCCATAGTGCTGCCAACTCCGACAGAAACTCCGAAACCAAGTCCCAGCCCCAGTTTAACCCCGCTGGCGAGTCCATCTCTAACCCCTACAGCGGGGCCGACAGCCACACAGAGTTTTACCACTCTGTCCCCTACAATAGCTGAGACAAATACACCTTCACCAACCGGGACGATTTCAATGACCCCCAGTCCATCTTTTACTTCAACTCCCGCGCCGACGGATACCGTGACTATAACCCTAACTCCAGAACAACCCTCGGATACTCCAACCCCGGTATATATCGAGGATGAGGAGATCGTTCTGAACGAGATTCACGCTGATCCTGATCAGATCCTGGGAGATGCTAACGGAGATGGTGTGATTCACAGCGATGATGATGAATTCCTGGAATTGATAAATCTCACTGATTCAGTGCTGGATATCAGTGATTGGGTAATTGCAGATACGGTGCGACCACGGTTTACCTTCCCGCCGGGAACAGTGCTTGCTGGTCACTGTGGCCTGATCATTTTTTGGCGGCGGTTCTCCTTCAGGAGAGTTCGGCGGCAGCTTGGTTCTTACCGCGGGATCATTAGCTTTGAACAATACCGGTGATACTATTTCTATTTGGGATCGGGAGGGGGAATTACGGCTGCGAATTTCTTATGGACCTGAAGGAGGATTAAATCAATCTCTAACCCGGAATCCTGACCTTACTGGTAATTTCCCGCTAGAGCTACATAGTGAGATCCCGTTGGCTGAAGGACGCCTGTATTCTCCCGGCGTGAAACTTGATGGAGCGGTGTTTGGAATATGCCCGTAAAGAGGGACAATTTTAAATAAAATGAGCCGCTTCTTGGTTGAAGCGGCTCTAGATGAGGAGGGTGAAGCGTTCCCTCGTAATCCCAAAATAAACTAGATCTGACGAATTACCAATACTACTTTTCCCTGGACTTCAATATCGGTAGAAGAGTCGACATATATGGGGTCCATAGTAGGATTGGCAGGCTGCAAACGGACCCGGTCACCTTCGTGATAAAAATGCTTGAGAGTGGTTTCGTTTCGATCTTTGAATCTCACTGCGACCATTTCTCCATTTTTTGCTTCCTGGACGGGTTTCATGATGATCATGTCTCCATCATTAACCATGGCGTCAATCATCGAATCGCCGTCTACTTCAAGAGCAAATAAATTCTCTTTTTGAACATTAAACGGAATTAATGATTCTGGAATATCGATATTGGATTCTGCATCAAATAAGCTAAAGTCTGTTTCGGGGATAGGAATTGGTGCACTGGCCACAATTCGCCCTACAACAGGAATAGTCAATGATCGTGAAATATCCTGCACAGCCTGTTTGACGTTTCCCAATACCCGGTCGACTTTTTCCTGGGCAGCTCCTGTAATCTTAATACTGCGGGAGATATTTTCGCTGCGTTCAATGTATCCCATCTCTTCCAGCTGTTCGAGGTAATAATTAACCATCGAAGTGGATGTGATATCAGTCCGGGCGCAAATCTCCCGGTAGGAAGGGGCATAGCCATGTTTGGCGCGGTATTCCTGAATAACTTCCAGGACCTGTTTATGGCGTTCTTTTAGCTGTTTCCGGGTTTTCGGAGTCATTCTCTGATCCTCCCAGTGGTCTACATAGGTAAAAGTAGAAAATTTGTGCTAGTCAAAATTATACACGAACATACGTTCTGTGTCAAGCTGGATTTAGCGGTTAATGAGACCAGATCAGAGGGATTTGTTTTATTCAGAGAATTGCAGAAGAATTGAATCAAACCCTGATATAAGATATAATTTTTTTCTAATGGATAATCGATTTAGCAGAATGAAGAAAACAGCTTTGACCGGCTGAAAAAGAGATAATAATTATCCAATTGTTGTCTAACCAGATCATGGGGAGGGCATTTTGAGTAAGAAAGGAACTGCTGGAAACCAAGGACCAGGGATTCGCTCAGATTGTTTTGCTGCTTTAGAGCTTAAATCCAGTGGGGGTATAGAAATCATTCTCAACAGCAAAGTTGATGCTTTATTTAAAAATTCGATCCAGGATTTAGCCAATCAAATTCTGGATTTTTTTCAGATTAAAGACGCCAAGCTTGAGATTATTGACCGCGGTGCGCTTCCTTTTGTACTGGCTGCCCGCATAGAAGCTGCTGTAAAAGTTTGTCTGGACCCCCAGGAAGAATTCTTGTTGGAAATGATACCTGAAAATAAATATCAAACCAGGAAAGACCGTACCAGGCGTTCACGATTATATTTACCGGGAAACTCTCCTAAATTGATGTTAAACGCAGGCATTCACCAGCCGGATGGAATCATCCTGGATCTGGAAGATTCTGTCGCCCCAGATAAAAAAGAACAAGCACGTTTCCTGGTTCGGAATGCATTAAGACAGGTGAATTTCTATGGGGCAGAAAGAATGGTCCGGATCAATCAGCTTCCCCAGGGACTGGATGATTTAACTTACCTTGTTCCCCACTATGTAAATTTAATCCTGCTGCCAAAATGTGAATCAGCTGACCAGGTCCAGGCAGTTGATAAAAAGATCTCAGAAATCCTTTCCGACTCTGGATTTGACTACCCGGTTTACATCATGCCAATTATTGAAAGCGCTCTTGGTGTGGTCAGAGCATTTGAAATTGCTTCTGCTTCAGAGAACGTAGCAGCTTTGGCAATTGGATTAGAAGATTACACGGCTGACCTGGGAGCACCCCGGACAAAAGAAGGCAGGGAAACCTTTTTTGCCCGGACTCAAGTAGTTAATGCTGCCCGGGCTGCAGGTATTCAGGCGATTGACTCTGTATTTTCTGATGTTGGCGACATGGATGCTTTACGGGGAGTTGTACTGGAGTCCAAGTCACTTGGGTTTGACGGCATGGGATGTATTCATCCCAGGCAAATTAAGGTTATTCACGAATCTTTTGCCCCAACCGAAAAAGAAATTCAAAAAGCAGAAGATATTGTCAGGGCATTTGATGAAGCTGCTTCAAAAGGGCTGGGAGTAGTTTCTCTGGGATCAAAGATGATAGATCCACCGGTGGTAAAAAGGGCTCAAAAGACAATTGATCTGGCTGTGAACACTGGGCAGCTGCCTGAAAACTGGAGAGAGCAGGGCAGTGATCAAGATAATTGATTTTCAGGAAAAAAATAGGAATAGCAGTTATGGCAAATAAATATGTGAAAAACGCTGTTGGCAGGATGATACCGGAAAAAATCAACGGGAAACCGGTAATTCCATATCAAGGTGTCCATAAATATAAAACGACCGGTCGAAGGTATGCACCGCCTTTGCCATCTTGCGCAGATTATCCTGAGGATGGCAACAAGCTGGTAAAAGACCTCAAGACTGCCTTAAAAAAGGCAGGTCTCAAAGACGGTATGACAATTTCTACCCATCATCATTTCCGCAACGGTGATCTGGTTGCTAACCAGATATTTATTGCAGCCTCGGAATTGGGAGTTAAAGATTTAGTCTGGTTTCCTTCAGCGTCCTTTCACTGCCATGAACCCATGATTGAATATTTGAAAGACGGCACGATCCATCATATTGAAGGCAGCATGAATGGTCCCCTGGGACGGTTCGCATCGCTGGGAAATATGAAAGGAACAGGTGTCCTGCGATCTCATGGCGGCCGCTATCAGGCTGTCCAGGATGGCGATGTGGTAATTGATATCGCAGTCATCGCTTCCCCAACTGCAGATCCCTTTGGAAATGCAAATGGCTTAACCGGTGATTCTGCTTGCGGGTTGCTGGGATTTGCCCTGGCAGATTCGCAGTATGCCCACAAGGTTATAGTGGTGACTGACAACTTGGTTCCGTTTCCCTGCGTTCCCTGGCAAATTCAAGGGAATTATGTGGATTATGTGGTGGAAATGGACCAAATCGGCATCCCGGAAAGAATTATCTCCGGTACAACCCGCATTACCAAGAGCCCCGATCGGCTTTTTTTAGCGGAGCTGACCGCTAAATTCTGTGATGAGGTGGGAATTTTGTATGACGGCTTTTCTTTCCAGGCCGGAGCCGGCGGCACGTCCCTGGCAATTGGAAATTACTTTGGGGAGATCATGCGGAAAAAGGGAATTAAAGCCCGTTTCGCACGGGGAGGAAGTAACCAATACCTGGTAGAAATGCTGGAGGAAGGTTTAATCGACTATATCCTGGATGGGCAAACTTTTGATCTGGCCGGGGTCCGCTCCATGCGGGAAAACCCAAACCATGTTAATACCAGTCCGTTCACCAGTTATAACTACCACGGGAAGGGAAACTTTGCGGGAATTGTGGACGTGGTCATATTAGGCGCAACAGAAGTGGACGTGAATTATAACGCCAACGTGGTCACTCACTCCGATGGGTATTTGCTGCACGGCATCGGCGGTTGGCAAAACTGCCTTTTCAGTAAAAACGTCATTCTGCCTATCCCGCTCTTCCGGGACCGGATACCTATTATCAGGGATGAAGTTACCACGATCTGCGGACCGGGAGAATTAATCGATGTGATCGTTACTGAACGAGGAATTGCAATTAATCCTCGCCGGAAAGACTTGCTGGACGCTGTGAAAAATTCCAAATTACCAATTCGGACAATTGAGGATTTAAAGGAAGAAGCAGAGAGAATTTGTGGAAAGCCTGAGCCGGTTGAGTTTGGGGAGCGAGTGATTGCGGGGATAAATTGGGTGGATGGAACTGTAATTGACGTGGTGAGACAGGTGATTGAATAATTAATAAAGGGAATATGATGAAAATTGATGAACTTTGGCCCGAATTATCCTGGATAAAAAACCCTCAGCTACGGGAAAGTACCACCAAAACTTGGGAATTGGCTTTGGAGAGAAGTGTTTTAACGGCCGAGGATTTAGGTCGGATTCCCTTTACTTTACTGGCTGGACCGGATCTAAAAGTCAGCTTCATGGAGCATAAACGTTGTGTGGTCCATGTGGCCCGGGAGAGCGCAAAGAAGATGATGGACTTTTTTGGAGAGGAGCTTCCAATTAATCTTGATATAGTGATTGCTGGCGCAATCCTGGCTGACGTAGGAAAACTACTTGAGTATGAACTGGATGAAAAAGGGAACTCTGTTCAGGGCACCTACGGTAAATACCTCCGCCATCCTTTCTCCGGGGTTTCTCTGGCAGAAGAATGCGGTGTACCGGCAGCGGTATGCCATATAATCGCCGCCCATGCTGGCGAAGGGGATCTGATCAAACGAACTACTGAAGCGTACATTGTCCATCATGCGGATTTTATGACCTTTTTACCTTTCAAAAGCCGGCTGGAAGTCTAGCTCATTCAGGATTTCATATAGTTAGCATGTATCCCGACCAATAGACAAACAGGAAACATTATGCCCTTGAATTTTGCAGAAAAAATCCTGGCGAAAAAAGCCCAACTGCCAAAAACAGTGCCGGGACAAATTGTTGAAATCACACCGGATGTGGTTCTCTCGCATGACAATACCGCCCCAATTTATGGTTTATTTCAACGAATGGGAGGGGTAAAAGTATATAACCCGGATATGCATGCTGTTATTCTGGATCATGCCACCCCGGCTCCCAGCACAAAACATGCTGAAAATCATCGGGTTATTCGCGAGTTTGTAAAAGAACAGGGAATAACCAATTTTTATGATATAGGGAAAGGAATTTGCCACCAGATCCTGGTTGAGTCAGGTCTTGCCCTGCCGGGCGAGGTGATTTTAGGATCAGATTCCCATACCCCACATGCTGGAGTGATGGGTGCATTCGCGGCGGGAATTGGCCGGACTGAAATGGCTTCCATCTGGGCAATTGGCCAGATCTGGCTCCGGGTGCCGGAAAGTATGAAGATAACCGTAAATGGAACCTTGCCAATCGGCGTGACTTCCAAAGACCTGGCACTCTATATTATCGGAGAATTGAAAGCAGACGGCGCATTATATATGTCTGTGGAATGGCATGGCGAGGCGATTGGAGCTTTGCCGTTAAGTCAGCGTGCTACGTTAACCAATCTGATGGCTGAAATGGGCGCCAAGAACAGTTACATTCCACCCGATCAGCTCACTTTTAACTATCTAAAAGTCCGTGCCCGGCGGGATTTTGAGGCTATTTATCCGGATGAAAATGCCCGGTATGCCGTGGAAATGGAATACGATGCGGGAACCATTGAACCGATGATTGCCTGCCCGCATACAGTGGATAACGTCAAACCGCTCTCAGAGGTGAAGGGAACACCCATAGACCAGGCATTCCTGGGCACCTGCACAAACGGACGGTTGGACGATCTGGCTGCGGCAGCAGAAGTGCTTGAGGGAAAAAAGATTGCTCCAGGAAAACGGATGATCGTTATTCCGGCTTCCGAAGCAGTTTACCTGGCAGCACTGCAAGCAGGGTACCTGGAAACATTCCTGAAAGCGGGCGCAGTGATAGAAAGCCCGGGATGTGGTCCCTGCATGGGAAATCATATGGGAGTGCCTGCCGTCGGAGAAGTATCTATCAGCACAGCCAATAGGAATTTCAGGGGGCGGATGGGTACCAAAGAGAGTGAAGTGTACCTGGCCAGTCCTGCTGTGGTGGCCGCTTCAGCTGTCGCGGGAGAGATACAGCATCCAAAAGATATTTAAATAAAAACACGGAATTTAGCAGGAGTCATTTATGGCAAATATCCAGGGACGAGTCTGGAAATATGGAGATAGTATCAATACCGATGTCATCTTTCCCGGGAAATATACCTACACGGTAAGTGATCCAAAAGAAATGCCTCAGTATGCCCTGGAAGATTTGGATCCCAAATTCGCTGGAGGTGTACAGCCCCAGGATGTGATTGTGGGCGGGAGAAACTGGGGCTGCGGTTCTTCCCGGGAGCAGGCTGTTGTTTGCTTAAGCGAGGCAAAAGTAGGCGCTATCATTGCCAAATCTTTTGCCCGTATTTATTATCGTAATTGTTTAAACAACGCCCTTCCTGCTATTGTCTGCCCGGAAGCTGTGGAAGCTATCCAGAATGGGGAGACGATTAACATCAACCTAAAAGAGGGTAAAATAATCTGCGCGGCGGGTGAATTTAACTTTCCTCCGCTGCCTGAAGCAGTGATGGAAATATTTAACGCGGGCGGATTGATTGAATATACCAAAAAACGGCTGGAAGCCGAAGAATAAAATTTCTTTAACAGGAAAAAGATTTATCAGACATAAGATTTAGTCAGGAGAAAAGAGAAAATGGCAAAATATAAAATCGCCTGGATGCCCGGAGATGGAATTGGTCAGGAAGTCATGGAAGCTGCCCGGATAGTCTTGGATAAATTGCAGCTTGATGCGGAATACCTTCCTGCTGATATTGGTTGGGAATTCTGGCGGACTGAAGGCGAAGCACTGCCGCAGCGGACAATTGATCTGCTAAATGAAGTCGATTGTGGATTATTTGGGGCGATCACTTCCAAACCCAAACAGGAGGCTGAAAACGAATTAATTCCTGAACTGCAGGGAACAGGGTTAACCTACCGCAGTCCCATTGTGCGACTGCGGCAGAAATTACAGCTTTATTACAATTTGCGGCCCTGTAAAGCTTACCCGGGCAATCCACTTAACTACCGGGAAGATATTGACCTGGTGGTCTTCCGTGAAAACGCGGAGGGATTGTACAGCGGTGTGGAATTCCACCCGGTTGAAGATGACTTGCGGGAGATGATGAAAAAGTATGCCCCGGCGTTGGGAAACTTTGACGACGTAGCAGGCGATGATATGGCAATGACAGTCAGAGTAGTCACGATGCGCGGCGCTGACCGGATTATTCGCCGGGCGTTTGAGTATGCTCAAAAACACGGCTATCCAACTGTTACCCTGGTGGAAAAACCCAATGTATTGAGGGAAACCAGCGGCATGATGGTCCGTGTAGCCCGGGAGATCCAGAAAGAATTTCCTTCCATTGAGTTGTGGGAAACCAATATCGATGCCCAGATGATGTGGATGCTTAAGAATCCTGAAAATTACGGGGTGATGGTAACCGGCAATCTCTTTGGCGATATCCTGTCTGATTTGTCAGCACAGCTTGTTGGCGGATTGGGGTTTGCGTCCAGCGGAAATATTGGTGATGAACTGGCTGTGTTTGAGCCCACGCATGGATCTGCGCCTAAGTATGCCGGAAAATATATTGTAAATCCCCATGCAATGCTGCTGACGACAAAGATGATGCTGGATTGGCTGGGAGAGACTGAGAAAGCGATTGCGCTGGAAAATTCTATCGCTGGTGTAATCAAAGAGGGGAAAGTTAAAACCTATGATATGGGCGGTAAGAGTTCAACACTGGATGTTGCCAATGCCGTTGCTGAAAGGTTGTAGTTTTCAACAGATACCTTGAAAGGAGTGAAGAATGAGTTCATTAAGCGGGCAGATGGCAAAATTTGCGATAGATTTGCAATACCAGGATATCCCGGATGAATCAATCTGGGAAGCTAAGAGATTTTTACTTGACAGTGTGGGCTGCGCCCTGGCTGCGGTGAATAACGAAGATATGGCTGCAATGTACAGGTTCACTGAAAAACTGGGGGGTACCCCGGAAGCCAGTATCATTGGACGTGATTTTAAAACCAATGCCGCTAATGCAGCCCTGATGAACTGCCTGCTCACCCGGGCGCTGGATTACAACGATATTTATTGGGAGCAGGATCCGTCCCATCCTTCGGATATGATCGGCGCTGCCCTGGCGGCTGCGGAAGTAAACGGAAAATCCGGTCGGGAAACACTGGTGGCTATTATCATCGCTTATGAAATGGAATTACGCTGGTGCCATGCGGCCAATCCTGGAGTGCGGGAGGTCGGCTGGCATCATGCAACACTGACACAATTTGTCAGCCCGCTAGTGGCAGGAAAAATGTATGACCTGGACCTGGATCAGATGATTGCCGCAGTGGGAATTAGTGGCAGCAGTCACTTCACGCTGGGAGGTGTGGTTGCGGGTCACCTCACCAATATGAAAAACACTGCGGATCCGCTGGCAGCCCAGGCAGGCGTACTTGCTGCCTTGATGGCCAGGGAGGGATATGAAGGTCCGGTAGAGGTAATTGAAGGAAAAGAAGGCTTGTTTGAGGTCCTTAATAACGTTGAATGGCAGCCTGAATGGCTTTTAAAAGGGCTGGGTGAGGAATTTATGATCACTCAATGCAGCTATAAGGCTTTTCCCACTGAAGCGCTCACCCATCAGCCGATCAGTGCTGCCCTGCAGGTATGCCAGGAGCAAGGCCTGGCGGCGGAAGATATTACTGAAATCCTGGTGGAAACCACTGCCAGAGGGGCTGATATTTTATCCGATCCAAGCAAGTATCAGCCGACTACCAAAGAAACCGCGGATCACAGCCTGCCTTATGTGATTGCGGCAGCGGTTGCTGATGGCAATGTGCTGCCGGATTCGTTCAGCGATGAAAAGCTCAAGGATCCGCGCATCTGGGATCTGTTAGGAAAAATCAAGGTCATTGCTGATCCTGAAATTGATGCCATGTTCCCCGGGGTAAAACGGGCCCGGGTTAGCATCACTACGAATTCTGGAGAAACCCATACTGCCCAGGTTGATCATGCCAAGGGTTCCCCGCAAAATCCGATGAGTGATGATGAAGTCATTTCCAAGTTCCGGGCCAATGCAGGGGATATTCTCAGTAAGGAACAGCAGGATCAGGTAATTGATCTCACCTGGCGCTTTGATGAACTTGAGGATATTGGGGAGTATTTGGGTCTGTTGAAGTAAGGAAATTTTGGAATTTATAAGATCCCTTATAAGATCCCGGAGTTTTAAGAAACTCCGGGATCTTATTATTCCGGGATCTTTTTATTCACCGGATGGACTGGCTGGCAATGACCTCCGGTTTGATCTCAATAAACGAATCGCAGCCGTTGCTGGTTTTTACCAGCGCATATTCCTCGCCATTAATAGCAACTATCCAGGCTGTGTCACGATCTATAAAACTGAACTGACCATCCCAGTTGACGGTTCTAACCATCTGCCAACTTTCACCGCCATCTTCGGAGAGGTAGATATCTCTGCTAAGCGCATAGATGATTTGATCATTGATGTACACAAAATCTCCACCTGGGGCTTCCCGTATCTCCCAGGTTTCACCTCCATCGTTTGTCCTATACAGGTAATCCCACTTGAGCTGCTGGTCATCTTCATAACAGGAGCATGACAGGTGGAAACTTCCTTCCAGGGGGGAATTCAGATCAGGATTATACAAACCGCAGTTACAGTTGTTAAAGATTTCCGGCGCTGAAGGAGGCTCAGGAATGTAGAGTGCTTCCCAGGTAAAACCACCATCCTGAGTCAGGTTCAACTCCACTTGAGGCTGCACACCGCGAAAAGTCCTGGTCAGCCAACCATACTGGGGATTGATAAAGGCTGCTCCTGTTTTATCAAAGCCTTGAATGCTGGCATCAGTGTATGGATCCAGCAGCTTTTCCCAGCTGGATCCTCCGTTTACGGTCCGGTAAAGCGCGGTGTAGACTTTCTGCATTCCGGCGTCTAGAAATTGGAACATCCAGGCGTGATTTCCATCTTGCACGGAGAACAGAGAACCGGATAAAGTCTCATAATCTAGGGGAGCTGCTTGCCAGGTGACTCCACTGTCTTTGGTAGCCCAGACGAAATCTGAACCGTTATAAGTCGCCCAGGCGGTTCCCTCATCCCAGAAAGCGCCATTTATGGTTAGTTTGGTTCCAGTATCCGAAACCGGCTGCGGGGGAGTAACATCCTGCCATTTGTATCCGCCATCTTCAGTGTGCAGGATGTGTTCAGTATCTGAATCTGATACTGCAATTGACCATCCAATCAACTGATCGATCATCTGGATTTTGTGAAGGGTGATTTTCTCTCCAGCAGGGTAAAGCGGGATGGGGTCACCCTCGGGAAGCTGCCAGGGTTGTTCTGTTGGCGGTCCCGGTTGCTCTGGTTCGTTGGTGGGGGTCAAGGTTGGAAAGGGTGTATTTCCCTGCGTGGGTGGAATCTCGGTATCAGTTGGAACCTGTGGAATCTCCAAAGTCCTGGTTGGCAGCTGTTTTGGTTCTGGCTGGGGACTGTTGCATCCTGCTAGAAACATGATAAGTAATATAAGTAAAGTTCGGGTGATTTTAGACACGGCAGACCTCCTGAATGGGATATCTGGCAGTTTAGGTTTAATCCAGGAAAATCCTGAATTAAGTTTTCCTATATTGTAATGGAAAATTGAGGTGAAAATGAACTCTTTGAGGGATTACGACATTACTCATCCGCTGCCCCAAACAGAAGTTTCCTGGAGAATCCCCAAACTGCCAAACCCAAAGCGACTGCAAACCAGAGGGTAGCGAAGCGGATTAAAAGAGTAGCTGCCGCGGCAGTATCCCGGTTTAACGACAGCAGCAAGGTAAGCATGCCGGCAATGGACGCTTCGGCTGCCCCCAATCCACCTGGCAGGGCAGAAACTGCTCCAACCACTGTGGAAAAAGCCAAAACAAACACGGCTACTGACAGCGTGGTCCAACCTGGTGCAACCCCCAATCCTAACAAGACCAAATACATTCCTATGCCTTCTCCCAGCCAGGAAATAGTGCCCAGGCTAACTGCGATCAATATAGCCTTGGGGCGGAAGAGGGTATAGCTGCCCTCGTAAAACTCCCGAAGTCCCCCGGAAAAACGTTTGATAAGGGGGAATTTGCCTCCCTGGTCGATAAGCCAGAGGGCAGCAGGACGAATTTGGATGACCAGGATCAAAAGTATCAGTCCAGAGAAGATAATAGCAAATGCCGGCCAGTAGCGGGGATAAGCGATAACACCCAGGGTGCTGAGCAGCAGCACACCTAATCCATCGCTGATGCGCTCCGCCAGCACAACTGAGATCCCCCGGGAGATTGGCACGCCAGTCTCTTTTTTAAGCCAGACACCTTTTAGAGCTTCTCCGGCTTTGCCGGGCGTGACTGCCAGTGGAAATCCGGCCAGGAAAAGGCGGGCGCTGTTAATAAGAGGGTAATTTTTAACTCCGACCAAACCAAGATAATAATGCCATTTAAAAAAGCGCAGCAGATAATTGAAGAGGGTGAGGAGCAGAACGAGTGGATAATATTTCCACTGGAACCCCAGCACCTGGTTGCTCACCTGGCGCAGATCACCGATCAGGATCAGAACCAGGAAAACCAGGAAACCGAACAAAAGGCCGGGGATTAATCGGCGCAGGATAGTATTTGATTTCTCTTCCATTGATCAGCGGAGCAGTATAGCAAGTAAACTGGCGATAACAACCACAGACAGGACAATTCCCACCAGCGCCTGGATAACCGTTTTCTTCTCCATACCGGGCATGACTACTTTCCCGTCCCCATATTTCTGGAAAAGCCTTCCCCATTTTGTCTTCAGTGCGCCTTCTACCCGCGCCCGCCCGATAAAGGGATACCAGTATACATTGTGGTAGAAATTGCTTGCGAAATAAGCCCAGGGAACCAGCGGACTTTGCAGGAGAATTTTCTCAAGCGGTTTCAACGGACCATGATAAATCATATGCTGTCCGGTGCTGGCAAAGGTGTCTTCTCTTTTGAAATTCCAGGACTTTTCCTGGTCGATGTCATAGCCGTTGATTTTTATCTGGCTGGGATCGCCGATACCCAGGCCGCGTTCATGAGCCAGGCGGATAAAACGCAAATCCAGGGGGTCAAATCCCTGCAGTTTAGCAGAGACAGCATCAATCGCGACCTGGTCGGCAGATGCCAGTATTATGTCCTTTTCATGCCAGCGCATGGCCCGGGGACCGGGTCCATCACCGGCAAAGGTGCCGTCCATAACAGCGAACAAACCAGGATGGATCTCCTGCTGGATGGTTAGCAGATCAACCAGGGTGTCATGGATAACAGCATGGGTCCAGTGCCTATCCCGGTGTAAAAGACCGCCAAAGGCGTTTTTCATTGCCCCGGTGATGGTAGTGAAAACATGGGTTTTTACTGTGGGGAGCTGGATAATGTTCATGCCCAGCAGAGCTTTGGGAATAAACACACCATCCGGGTAAACCTTGTCCAATACCAGGTATTTGTGATTTTTTGGATAGAACTCAATCCACTCAAAATCCTGGTTGTAGAGGTACAGGCAGGGAACATCATATTGATCTGTAACTGTTTTATGTTTGTTGTTGGCTTCTCCGTCGCTGGTATCTACCACTACAGTGTCGTTATGTACGCCCACCAGGTCTTGATATCCGAACGATTGGAGTGATTTAATTACTCCCTCCAGCTGCCAGGGGGTTGTAGAACAAGCCGGGTACCAGGTCTGCCAGGAGATATTTATTTTTAACCCTGTCTGGATCCCTTTCGGTAAAGCATTTTCGATTCCTGCAAGCTCAAGTAAACGATGATAATCCTCCAGCACAGTTTCGGGTGAAGTTTTTAGGACGGTCACTTGGCCTTTTCCGGGAAAATCAGCCATAATAATTCCTTATTTTACATATTCGTTTATGTTTACCAATTCACTGTTTTGATTCTATCAGGAAAATCCTGGTTGTTTTGTCAGTTGAACGGAAGAAAAATGATAGAATGAAGATGTCATCTGGTATCAGCGTCTGGTTAATCAGAAACGGCGCTTTGGAAGGGGAGTTGAGCATGGTTGATCTGCATTATTCAGAGGAAGTTTGGACTGCCATTGAGGAAAAACAACCCCTGGTAGGGCTGGAAACGGCAGTGATAACCCATGGACTTCCCTATCCAACCAATATTGAACTGGCACAGGCAATGGAGGAAGTTATCCGGAAAGAAGGCGCTGTGCCGGCTACTGTGGGTGTACTGGGTGGAAAAGCCCAGATTGGTATGAACAAGGAGGATCTCTTGCTGTTGGCCCAGGATCGGGAAGTGATCAAGGTCAGCAGACGAGATTTTTCACGGGCAGCAGCTAAAAAACTTAATGGAGGGACCACGGTAGCGGGTACTTTAACCGCCCTGAATAAAGCTGGAATCAACGTTTTTGCGACTGGCGGGATCGGTGGGGTTCATCGTAATGCACCTTATGATGTCTCGGCTGATCTACCGACTCTGGCTCAAACTCCAGCCCTGGTGGTATGCGCCGGAGCTAAATCGATCCTGGATTTGCCGGCAACCCTGGAGATGCTGGAAACCCTCTCTGTGCCAGTTGTCGGATTTCAAACCTCCCTTTTCCCGGCATTTTACGCCCGATCCAGCGGGTTGCCGGTTAATTCCCAGGTAGAAGATTTTGAAGGTGCCGCTGTTCTTGCAAAAGCTCATTGGGGAATGGGGATCAACAGCGCGGTACTCCTGGTGGTTCCGCCTCCCCTGAATGATGCCCTGCCGGATCGTCAGATGCAGGAGGCTGTGGATCAAGCCCTGAAAGATGCTTTGGAACATAAGATTACTGGACAAGAAGTTACTCCATTTTTATTAAAAAGGGTCAGTGAAATCACCGGCAAAGCCAGCTTAAAAGCAAACCTGGGGTTGCTGCTGAATAACGCCCAGGTAGCGGCCAGGGTCGCGGTGAAATTGGCCAAATTATGATCTCAGGGATTTGACGGAGTATCGGTAGGTGCCGGACTTGGAGTAAAGCTGGGAGAGGGGGTAAATGTAATTGTGGGGGTAGGGGTAATAGTCGGTGTAGGAGGGTCTCCAACCACGGTAAAAAAATCAGATAGGATGAATTTCGTTCCCAGAAAAATTTGAACTTCATACTCACCCGGAAGCCACAATTCGGGAGATGGATCCCAATCCGTGTAATCATAACCTCCACTGCCGCCTTTCCAGGGCTTGCTTTCGAAGCGTACCAATTCATCCTCCCAGTACCAGAGCGCGCTCCACTGGATATCATCTTCCATGTGGGCGTAGCTGTAAACCGCATAGAGGTGCCCCACTGGATTTGTAAATTGGATCCCGGGACCGATAGGATTGTAGTTGTCATCCAAACCGATATTGGAGAATATTAAGGAGCTGAAAGCAGCTTCAGCCGGCGGGGTGAGGATACCTTCAAAGTAAGCCTCGACGGCCATAGGCATGTGGGGTGTCTGGCTGGGGAGAGGGGTGTAGGATTCCGCCGGAGTGAGAGTGATGGTGGGAGTGAGAGTGATGGTGGGTGTAACTGAAATGGAAGGTGTAATGGATGGCGTCAGGGTCAGCGGAAGTGTTGGGGAAGGGGTGATAAAACGGTAGGCAACCGGTTCGCCGAAAAAATATACCGCGATACCTATTAGAACCCAGAAAATACCCAGGACAATCAGCCGCCAGCCGCGTAATATCTGATTCTGTCGCAGCTGGAAGAATTTAACCTTATTTCCCGAAATTACAGTTTGGATTCCTGAAATTACGCTGATCAGAAAAAAGATCAGGGTCAAAAAGACTGCGGCGATAATTCCGGCTTGGATATCGATTGACATCAGCTTATTCCTGTTCTGCCTGCACCACAGGATTACTCAGGGTGCCGATTCCTTCGATTTCAATGTCGACCGTATCCCCATCCTCCAGTTTGGAAACCCCTTCGGGGGTTCCTGTTAGAAGTACATCTCCTGGCATCAGGGTCATAAATGAGGAAGCAAAAGCAATCAATTGATCCACCAGGAAAACCATCTCCCGGGTAGATGCCATCTGGCGCAGGTCTCCGTTAACCCGGCAGGAAATGATCGCGTCTGCGGTATTAAAATCAGTTTCAATCCAGGGACCGAGGGGGGCAAAACTGTCAAAGCCTTTGGCCCGGGTCCAGAGCAGGTCTTCGCGTTGGAAGATTCTGTCAGTGACATCGTTGCCGATGGTGTAGCCCAGGATGTGTTTTTCCGCATTCTCGGGTGTGATCCAGCGGCCCTCCTTGCCAATTACCACTGCCAGCTCGGCTTCCTGTTCCACCCGCTGGGCCTGGGGAGGCAGGATGATTGGTTCCCCGGGACCGATCACCGCTGAGGGTGGTTTAAAAAAGAGAACCGGCAATTCCGGAACTTCAGCTCCGTGTTCCGCGGCATGGGCAGAATAGTTGCGAGCTGTACAGATAATTTTTCCCGGCTGCACCGGGCATAATAGTTTGGCTTTTTCCAGGGGTATTTTTGCTTCTCCCCGCTGGAAGGAACCAAAAATATCACCCTTGATGGAACCGATTTTGTCCTCCAGCAGCCAGCCATAGGCAGGTTTTTTGTTTCGGTATAAATAACGGACGATACGCATAGGATTCTTAAGTGTTTTAAATCTAGTTGTGGAGAAAGTGTAACATACACAGGAAGACTTTGGCAAATCCTTGGGAAGTAAGCCCCCCTGAAGTGGGACTTCTCCTGAATTGTCACCCAGTCTCCCTGTCTCAAAGTCACCCCTTCGCCTAGTCCCTGCATTCGCCCGGCGATTACCCCTGAATTTGTTGAAGGGTTACGCAAAAATCGCGGGCTAGGTAACATTAAGTCCTGCTTTCACAGGACTTCCTGAAGAAATTGAAAACATTTAAACATTAAACCTTAAACTTTTCCACAGTTTCGTCTTCCCTTCACTAATATTCACCCCAGCGGTATAATGTTTTCAGAACCGGGCGGTTAGCTCAGCTGGTTAGAGCACCTCCTTTACAAGGAGGGGGTCGTTGGTTCGAGTCCAATACCGCCCACAAAAAACACTTGATATCAATATCAAGTGTTTTTTTAATGTGGAGTATATTATCATTAGATCTAGATCAATAATTAAAAATAAACCAGGTAAATCGCTCTATAATTAAGCCCCGGAGATCACCAATTTGGACCAAGTCTACCTGGATTAAAGGAATAATTTCATAACCTGGAGCACTGATGAACTATTTTGCAATTCTATTCGCTCTTTTACCGGTCCTGGTTATCCTGGTACTTTTAGTCTGGCGGCGCACGCCAGCAGATATTGCCGGGGTGATTGGCTGGATCTGCGCCTTGCTGGTTGCCTGGCTGTACTTTAAAACCCCGCTTACCAACACGCTGCTCATCAGCCTGGCTGGAGTGGTGGCCTCACTACCGATTACGATTATGGTTGGCTCGTCACTGCTGCAAATCACAATCATGAAAGAAGCAGGAGCCATTGACCGGGTGGTGGCATTTATCAAAACCATTGCCCCGGGAAATAAAGTTGCCCAAATTTTGATACTCAACCTGGGTATAGGCACCCTGCTGGCCGCCCTGGGAGCAACTCCGGTATCGATTTTGCCTCCGATTATGCTGGCACTTGGATATTCATCCTTTGTAGCCATTGCCCTTCCATCGCTGGGCTACGATGCGCTTTGCACCTACGCCCTGCTTGGTATTCCTGTGGTTGTCTTTTCAAATTTTGTTGGACTGCCGGTAAACGAAGTCGGGGGCTATTTTGCCCGCTACATGCCGGTCATCAGCACCTGTATCGCTCTGTCCATGTTGTGGCTGGCCGGGGGCTGGAAATTGCTCTGGCGCGGATTTTTTCCAACTATCCTTGCTGGAGTGACTGCGGGATTGATAGCAATCGGAATGAATGCCATGGGGATGGTGACTTTGACCGGGATTGCTGCAGGACTGGGCGTGGTGATTGTGATGCTGGGTTATCTTAAGCTTAGCGGACAAACCCTTAGAGATCAAAGCCTAATGACAGAGTTTGACAAGTCTACCGAAGGGAAAATCTCTCTGCCGGCAGCGATGTCGCCCTGGATAATCCTGACTTTTTTTGCCCTTTTAGTCAATGCCCCTTTTCTGCCCTTTTTTGAATTGACCTTTAACCGCTGGATCATGCCAGTTACCATCATCCCTGGTTCCCCAGAAAAATTGCGGATATTCTGGCAGGCATATTTCTGGATTTTGGTCAGCACATTGATCGCACTGCCCTGGCTTAAAATTAAAAAAACCACTTTGAGAGTATCTTTTCAGCTCTGGCTCAAACGTGCTCCACGTCCCATGCTGGCATCCGCTGTCTTCTTTTCGATTGCCTTCATCATTAACCATTCGGGGAAAAATGCGGATTGGCAGCTGCTTGAGCCAGCCAACAACATGGTTTTTGTAATCGCCAACGCTGCCAGCCAGGCTTTTGGCGGGTTTTATCCCTTTGTTGCGCCTTTCCTGGGTCTTTTGTCCGGGTTCATCAGCGGTTCAGAAACTTCGTCAATCGCCATGCTGACAGCCATTCACCTTTCAACAGCGGAAAAAATTGGGGCGATCGGGCTGCTGGTTGCCGCTGCCAGCGGAATTGGAGGGGGGCTGGCAAGTGTCATCTCACCGGCGAAATTACAGAATGCCGCGGCTAGCATTGACCGGATTGGCGAGGAAAGCCAGGTGATCCGGGTAACCTTTGTTATCTCCCTGGTTATCACTACGATTGCTGCTGTGATGACTATACTTTGGGCATAAAAATAAATTATCGTTATCTACCAACAAGAATGAGGTGATGAATATGGAAGAGAAAAAGAAAAAATCAAGCATGTTCGCCAAGATTGAATCTAGAGATGACGCGTTAAAGGTGATCAAAGACGCTTCAATAGGGTTTTTCTTTATTGCAGTTCTCCAGGCTGGCCTGGGTTTCTTCATTGCACCAAGCTTGATGATTGACGCCGTTCTCTATGCGATATTGGCCGGCGTTCTTTTAAAATGGAAATCCAGGATAGCGGCAGTATTGCTTTTATTGCTTGCTGGCGGAGCTTTGGTTATGACTTTCCTTAACACGATTGGCGCTACTGCCATGGGCGGCAGCAACATCATTCTTGGGTTAGTAATATTATGGGCAGCCGTCAGAGCAGTTGAGGCAACATCTAGACTGCATGGGGAATTTGCCGAAGAAAGCCAATAAACAGGTGCTGCACTTGACCGCTCAGGTTGATGTTTCTGCTGCCTGGCGCGGAAGCTATCCTCCGCGGTTTTCTCCTCAGCCGGGAATGGCTGCGCGCCAAAGGGATGGAACAGGAACCGAAGCTGGCTTATTTCACAGATAGTTTTGGCTGTACGCCAACACTTCCCTCGCTTTTAAGAGCCGTCGGCTTAGATCTCACTGCGATCACTCTGTTTGATGAGACGCAGCCGGGTATCCCGTCATAACAGGTGAATAAATTTCATCCAGTGCACCCAAATTCTACAGGGAATTAACTTCAAAAAAATATGGTAATATCATGCTTGGACCAGAGATTGACTATAATGCTGATGTTTATAAATGAATATTTCTGGGGATAGAAGGGAGAATATTATGAGCGAAAATGTCATCGAAACTCAGGATTTGACCGTATATTACGGAAAACATCGCGGAATCCTGGATGTAAATCTGACAATTGAAAAAGGTGAGGTATTTGGATTCCTGGGTCCTAATGGAGCTGGCAAAACCACCACCCAGCGGGTGCTTCTGGATGTATTTCCGCCCACTACAGGAAAAGCAACTGTATTTGGTCTGGATTGCCAGAAAGATGGCGTGGAAATTCGCCAGCACATAGGTTACTTGCCAGGTGAATTGGCTCTTTATTCCAACATGAAGGCCAGCGACTTCTTTAAAATGTATGAATATTTAAGGAAAGACATCCGCTCCAATGGCTACTGGAAGGAATTATCCGGAAGACTTGATCTGGATACCAGCCGCAAGATCAGCCAATTTTCGCGCGGCAACAAACAAAAAGTCGGCGTTGTGGCAGCCTTTATGAACCGGGCCGAACTGCTGATCCTCGATGAACCCACCGGCGGCTTGGATCCCCTGGTGCAAAATACTGTGCTGGAAATGGTCCGGGAAACCAAGGCCGACGGAAGGACAGTCTTTTTTTCCTCCCACAATCTGCCCGAGGTCCAGGCAGTCTGCGATCGTGTGGGCATTATCCGGGACGGGCAGTTGATCGCCACCCAGCGAGTGGAAGACCTTTTTGCCCAGCGCATGAACCGTATGACCATGATCTTTGAAGGGCCGCCTCCTGCGGGAGTCTTTAAATACGACGGAGTAACGGAAACGGAGTTGAGCGAACAGAGCATAACACTGGAGGTAAGAGATAATCTCCCGGCAGTTCTCAAAACCGCTGCAGAGCATAATGTCAGAGATATCGAGACTCATAATGTCAGCCTGGAGGAGATCTTCCTGGCTTACTACAGCAAGGACGAGGGAGGTAATAATGTTTAGATTATTGGTCCAAGAACTGAAGTTCAGGCGCAACACCATTCTTGGTTGGGGTTTGGGTCTGTGCTTTTTCCCCCTTACGTATATAGGTATTTACCCCTCAGTTGCCGATGAAATGGCCGCCTTTGCAGACCTGGAGATCTACGCAGCCATGGGTATGAGCCTGGGCACTTTTGCAGATTGGGTTGGTTCGATCATGATCGTCCTTTTACCACTGATCGCCGCCATCTATTCCATTTCCAACGGGACTGGCACACTGGCTGGGGAAGAAGAGGATGGCCGTCTAGAAATGCTGGTGACCCTGCCCCTGCCCCGCTGGCAGATCGTCACAGCCAAAGCCCTGGCGCTTGCCATATCCTCCGCCATCATTTATTTGATCGTCTCTGCGGTTTCCTGGATCGTATTCCTGGTCATTGAGAGTCAGATCGAAACGGTTATGGTGGGAAAGGATATCTTTACTGCGGTGATGGCGGGCTGGCCCTTTGTCTTTGCCATGGGCATGATCGCCATGTTCCTGGCCGCATTTTGTTCCAGCCGGCGATTTGCCTCGATGATTTCCACCGCCATCCTGGTTGTTGGTTATTTCGGAAGCAATCTAGCCGCCTCAACCAAAGTGCTTGAGCCATTTGAACCCTTCTTTTTAAACACCTATCTTGACGGGACCGGCAAAGCCATTCTTGAAGGGCAGAGTACCGAAGATACACTGGTCCTGCTGGGAGTTGGCCTGGTGTTTTTTATCCTGGCACTGATTTTCTTCCAGATCCGCAAACTTACTGTAGGGGTTTGGCCCTGGCAGCGGGGGAAAGTAGAAGCTTAGAAGATCATTTCTGAATTCAAAGGAGCGGGGAACTGCGGTTCCCCTTCCCGTAAATCTCCAATACTGATCTCATTTGAAGAGAATCCACCCGGAAAGGGTGGATTTTTGTTTTATCTTATCAGGCTACCTCTACCCAAACCCAGGGTAAGAGACCAGGGGAAACAACAAGTTTAAGGCGGTGATAATCTCGCGCTTAAGCGTTTTGTTTAGATTGCGATTCAATTGATGGGGTTCATTGCTTGACAAAACTAATACCTTCTATTATTCTAGTACTAGAATAATAGAAGGATAAAAAAATGACCAACGCAGAATTAGCTATCCTCAGCCTTGTTGCCGAAACTGCCCGCCATGGGTACGAGATTGAACAAACCATCGAAGAACGCGGAATGCGTGATTGGACTGAGATCGGCTTTTCTTCGATCTACTATTTGCTCAAAAAGCTGGAAAAAGCTGGGCTTGTTGAGAGTCAGCTGATCCCTACCCAGGGACGCGGTTCGGCACGGCGGGTTTATCAGATTACCCCTGCGGGTCGCTCAGGCTTAAGCAAAGCCACACTGGAGGCCCTCTCCCAACCGCAACAAAGTTACCCTTCGATATTACTGGGTATCGCGAATTTACCACTGGTTTCTCAGAAACAATCAGTGGTCGCCCTCCGATCCTACCATAAGATACTTGCTGAACGCCTGGAACAGGTAGCGGCGAAAGCTGAATCTCAATGGCCGCTGCCAGATCATGTCGAAATGCTTTTTGATTACAGCCTAATGGCCCTCAAGGCCGAAGAAAAATGGATTGAAAAGGCAATTCGAAAGATGGAAGACAAATGATCCTAATGAAGCCTCTCAAGATCATTCTGCATAGAAAAAAGGACAAAAATGACTAAAATTGATTTCAAGAAAACATTAAAAGAATATTATGTTCCCCCGAAAGAATTCGTAATTTTGGATCTACCCAAGATGCAATTTATTATGGTTGATGGACACGGCGATCCCAACACCGCGCAGGAATACCAGGATGCGGTCGAGGCGCTATACGCGGTGGCTTATAAGATGAAATTCATCAGCAAAAAGACCCTGGAAAAAGATTACACTGTCCCACCGCTGGAAGGGCTGTGGTGGGCGGAGGATATGAGCACCTTCCTCACCCGTGAGAAATCCCAATGGGATTGGACAATGATGATCATGACACCAGCATGGATCACTGCAGAAATCTTCAACGAAGCTGTCCAGCAAGTGCGGAAGGCGAAAGATCCCTCCTCACTGGATCTGGTCCGATTGGAGCCTTATCATGAAGGACTCTCGGTGCAGATCATGCATATAGGTTCCTATGATGATGAGGGACCGGTGCTGGCTCAAATGCACAGCGACTTCATCCCCAATAACGATCTTGTGGAAAACGGCAAACATCATGAGATTTATCTCAGCGATCCACGGCGAGTTGCACCAGAGAAATTAAAGACAGTGCTGCGCCAGCCAGTGCTTAAAGCTTAGGTATTAAATGAAGTATCGCCCTGATTCTTCAGGGCGATACTGATCTTGGGCAAACAAGTTTATATTTTCTTTCTTCGTAAAGCAACTCCAACAAGCAGGCTCAGCAATCCTGCCAGTGTCCATCCAAACCAGTCTCCCCAGCGGGTGTAGAGCGTACCTCCCGGAGCAGTGTATGTCTGCCCACTAATCACACTGCGCTCGTTGATCTCACCTTCCTCTGTAATTCTGCCATAAGGATCTACAACCAGTGACATGCCATTGGTCGTACCCAGCCCCATAGTCACCCTATTCTCCGCCGCCCGGAAGACGCCATCCGAAGCGTGGAAGGGTGGGAACCAGGGGGAGCCATTAAAATCATCGTCAACTGTCATTAACACAATTACCGCCTCACTCCGGGTTAACTCGCGGGTGACGGAGAGCAGATGTCGATCCCAGCAAACACCGAGCCCAACCTTGCCATAGGGAGTCTCGAAAACCGGGAAATCTTCCGGTCCCGGCACAAAACCAACCTTCTCTTCTCCATCAGTTGTGTTCATCTTGGCCCGACGGCCAACTTCGTTTCCATCGGGTCCGATCATCAGGGCGGTATCATGCATTCCGGTGGATGCATGCCAGACCACATCTGCAACAATATAGCTTCCGGTCTCAACGGCAAGTTCTTTGAGTTGATCTATGAAGTGAGGGTCATCAGCATCTGCAAATTCATTTTCAGGCCAGACGACAAACGCAGGTTGTCCAGCAGCTGCCTGGCGAGTCAACTCTGCATCAACATCAAATATAGCTTGGGAGGTTTCCGGGGAATTTTCGCCGGTTCCAAAATCTTCGGATGTGAATTCGCTGGTAGAAAGGATATCCGGGTCTTGATTGACCATATCAGTCAGGGCAGCAAGTGTGAAAGTATCGGCAGGCGCAGTGGGAATACTCAGTGATCCCCAAATTAGTACAGCGGCAACAAAAACCAATGACCCACCACTTACCCAGGCAGGAATAACCTGGATCTTGGTTTCCAGGTCCCTAATCCTGAATTGCCTAATTATTAATGCAGCGATCGCAGCATTGGTCAACATCACTAAAAAACTGAGTCCCGGAAAACCAGTCAGGCTCAATATTTGCAGAGCCTGTGGGAAGCGCCAGGCACTTTTTGCCAGCAGCACAAACCACCAATTATTCACTACTGGGGCGATAAATTTAACAAACTCCACTGCCGACCAGGCAACTGGCAATGACATTATTTTAAGGGCGCCTGGCAAACGCGAATGCAGCCAGGACCCCAGTTGGATAATCCCGGCGTAGAAAGTGCCGACGGCAAAGATCAGGAAATAGCCCAATACCGGGGAAAAGATGTTCGGGTACCAATTATGAACTCCAATTGACAAAAATATACCAAAAGGCAGGGCAAGGGCGTAATGTTGCCTGGAAGGCGCTGTTGTAATTACTATCAATAACGGCACAAGGGCGATCCACCCCAAAAAAGGGACATCAAAACCAGGCATTGCCGCAGTGAGAAGTATTCCGGAAATCGCCGATAGCCCCATCCCGGCCCAGAAACGCAAGCGGGCGAATGTCTTTTCGTAATCGTCAACTTTCAATTCCAGGACGCGCTTTTGGTAGATGGAGGTGAAGATAAAGGCTGGCACCAGAAGCAAGTAGCGGGCAAGT